>Ga0207667_10000063_pt1 | contig 188281 bp, 149 predicted proteins | sample KBSCornC52_FD_184301 | JGI IMG/M metagenome (GOLD analysis project Ga0207667, IMG submission 184301) | Corn rhizosphere microbial communities from Kellogg Biological Station, Michigan, USA - KBS Corn C5-2 (SPAdes) (version 2) | ecosystem: Host-associated > Plants > Roots > Rhizosphere > Soil ... | reverse complement strand
AAATGATTGGCTCATCGATGCTCGCGTCCCTGCTATCGGACCGCCAATCCGCCGACCTAGCGCTATGCACTGAAATCGGAAATAAGACCACCGAATGGGGGTTGACGGTGCGATCAGTGGAAATACGTGATGTAGCTATTCCCGTGGCGCTGCAGGACGCTATGTCGAGGCAGGCTCAAGCCGAACGGGAAAAGCAGGCTCGCATTATCCTCGGATCAGCCGAAGCCGAGATTGCGAGCAAGTTCGTCAGCGCGGCGAAGGTCTATTCCGATCAACCGGCAGCGCTTCAGTTGCGCGCAATGAATATCATTTATGAGACAACGAAGGAGCGCGGAACCACCATCCTCATCCCCAGTTCGATGGTCGATAGCATGAACCCTGTATCAGCGCTCGCATGGGCGCTAGGCGCGCATCGCGCGACCGTGCATGCGGATGAAAGCCATGGCGACGCCGGCGAATCGACTTCAACCCATGCTCCAGTCGACACTAAGGTCGAAGACAATCGTAGAGCCATTAAGACAGCGGAGTGGACCCTGGCTAGTGCGTTGAATGACTTGGTGTCAGAGGGCGGTCATCCACTTGCTTCTGACGATGAAGCGGCACCGGCCACACCAAGCCAGATATCCGCGAAGCCCGGATAGCGGCTTCGACCAAGGGGCCTTGATATGCACGGCACGTATGGATAGCAAGCAGCATGCTTTGGCGCCCCACTAACCATAGCGACAATGAAGGGCAGACTCGCTGTCATTCGCCAGCCAACGATATCTCGCACCCACGCCCCACCTCAATCTCAGGCATTAATTTCGGAATGTGCTTGCTGGCCAACAAAGTTCGGCTCGGCCTATTAGCCGCGCCGAGCTAACGAACATATCCATGGAGAACGCTGATCGAATGATGTGCACGACCTGGCTCAGCCGCCATCTGAGCCACTCGGCAAACTTAATGATGCCAAAGTGATCGGCATGAAGATCGACGGTGTTGGTATTACACGAAATGTGGATCGGCGCCCTAACTGTTACGCATTGCCGTTTGGGAGTCGATGTTTTAAGCCAACATCGCAGTCAATGAGCCACACCTGGAAGCGCGCAAGGCGCGTCTATCCAGGTCTCGCCCGAAGAGGTTGCAGCCATGTCTGACATTGCAGGGATGACGAGCGACGGTTTCGACTACACAGCCATGTATGTCGCAGCTGTCCTTAACAGCGTTGTCTGGGCGGCGACGTTCCGCCTAGACGGCGACTATCGGGGAGCACGGCATGGGAGAGTCTTCGACGTCTCGGAACTGTCGATAACCGATCTGCAGCGGGTCATTAAGGACGATATTGAATGCACCTGGGTCAGCAAGGCTTGATGTATTAGCTATCGACGCCCTGCTTAGGCGTGCGCTAGGCCGCTTGGTTGCGCACTTCCAGCGCTAGGGTCAAGCGGCTTCGCAGGAATGGCGATTGCGTTGCCGCCCTTCTTCGGAGATCGCATCATCGCCTGGCGTCATGCCATTTCGTAGAACGAAATCAGCTGGCGAGCCTCATACGTGCTATCCGCGGGAAGTAGATGAGGCGCCCATGAGGGACTATGACTGGCCGTCAGTATGGTGCGTGCTGGCCACAATGGAGCGCCCGTGCTTACTCAAAATGAATAAAGTGACGCACAAAGCCAAGGATCTGAAGAAGATGAACTGGGCGACGCCAGCGATGACTCCGGCGACGCCTGCGAATACAAGGGCTCCAGATATCAGCGCGATAACAAAGAATATGAGTGCGTAGTAAAACACGATGACATCCCTTGCAGTAGACAAGAGCGCCTCAGCGCAGGCATAGAGCAAACCTTCGATGGCGCTGGCAACGCTGCGCAGCATCTTTCCGGCGAGCGCCCTGACAATCGCTATGATCGCTGGCCGGGAGGAAATTCCCTTTTCCTCCCGACGCGGAAACAGTACGCACACCGAGAGCTTCGCATCGGTGCGCCAGCGCACATCAAAGTGGCAATGTGCGGCATCAAACATAGAGAAGAAGGGGTGCCGTAACGACAGGTAGGATAGTGGCAGATATCGTGATCAACAGAACGATGTGGATATCAGCGACCGCGACCGGTGTTGCACCACCAAGAGCGTCGCGATCGCCGATTGGCTCCAAAATACAAGGCGCGCCAGCGCACCGACATGATCGCCCCGACGCCTCAAAGTACGCCCCTTAGGTGAGCCAGCCTGTGCCGACGCTCAAGTTGGTTCGCCGATCGAATCCGCCGAGGACCGCTATGACAATCTCTAAAGAAGCTAGTTTCACTGGCCTGGAGAAACGTTTTGATACCCTTCTCGACCAGAGCCAGCGCATCATGCAAGAGAACGAGCTGTTGAGGCGTGAGTTGTTACGGCATCCGTCCGGCGCCTTGCAGATTCGATCGGTGGAACGCTCTTTGGGCCGAGCTTATCGGCAAATCGATTCCACAGAATCACCTGGGATTGTCAGACGCCAGTGAGCTTCTTTGAAAAGACCGCGGCGGATGGGGCAAGGCTTATGCTTGGCTCGTCATTCTGCGCTCTTTGTCGTGCTCGCCGCAGCTCCTTGGATTTCACCACACGCCAAGGCGAGGGGTCATATTTGGAGCTCGCGATCGTTTGAGGTGGCTACGATCGATGCCATACCCCTCACCTTTGCTGCCTGGCGTGCTGCGTGCCACCATGACGTTTGCGGAATCGCTGCGAACGCGCCCGCCACTGAGTAGTGCCATGATCTACCTGTGCATGGGAAGTTGATTCCAGAGCGTCACTTACATCGCTATCAGAGGGGGAGAAGGCGGTCGTACTCCTTCTTGACCACGGCATAGCATTCACAGGTTCGCCGCTCAAGCTGTTCGCGATCAAGCACCGTGATATGGCCGCGCTGATATCGAATCAGCCCGGCTTGCTGCAGGTTGCCGGCGGCCTCAGTGACCCCTTCACGACGAACGCCCAGCATGTTGGCAATCAGTTCCTGCGTCATCACCAGTTCCTTGGAGTGCAGTCGATCCAGACTCAGAAGGAGCCATCGGCACAGCTGTTGATCCAGGGAGTGATGGCGATTGCATACCGCTGTCTGCGCCATCTGCGTTATAAGGGCCTGGGTGTAGCGAAGCAGCAGATGCATGACGGCGCCGGCTCGACCGAATTCCTGCAGCATGAGATCAGCCTTAAGCCGATATCCCTGGCCAGCGCTTTGTACTAAGGCACGACTCGGCGTTGACTCCCCTCCCATGAAGAGCGAAATGCCGACAATGCCCTCGTTGCCAACGACAGCAATCTCCGCCGAGGCTCCGTCTTCCATCACGTATAGCAATGACACAATCGAGGTGGTGGGAAAATACACGTGAGCCAATCGGCTACCAGATTCATAGAGCACTTTGCCGAGTGACATTTCCACCGGCTCAAGATGCGGTAGCCAACGCTTCAATTCTGCTTCAGGTAACGCGGCGAGTAACCGATTCTGTCGCGGGCCATTAGCTGAGGGCATAGGCTCCTCCATTGCGGTTCGGCAGTACGATTTTAGGTCCCGGGCAGGGTTCCAGAAAACTGCCACAAGGGAGCCTTGTCCATGACGGCGGCTTTAAAAGTGAAAGTCCCGTTAGGAGGCGGCGAGCGGATGCTTCCGCTTAACATCTGCAGCAATTGGCGCAGGTGCTTGCACGGCGATGTCGATACGATTGGGCGCCCCCCCCCACTCTTGGATAACAGGCCGGTCGCCAACGGCGGAGATTGTGGAGGGCGCAAATGAGTTGCGTGCGCGCACTCTTGCAAGAGCATATCCAGCTACTTCCTATTTTGGCGAAGAGATCGTCGTGCCGTTGGTAATTCTAGAAGCCAGCCAGCTGCATCGAGGTCCACACTCTTCTCGCGGACTTGGTGTCGGACGCCACGGCAGGACTTGCCCTAGGACGGCTAACGTGCGCTGCCCGCCCATCGTCAAAATGAGAACAAACACGTCACCGTTACAAAGAACTTCGCCTGTCTGTTCGATGCGCCCAACGAGCATCGCACCTTGCTCAGGGATCTCCATGGCAGATCCGATATTGGGCAGTTTGCGCATGCTAAGAACCTTTTGGACCTCAGATACGAAGTGTCCACCATGGGTTGCGAAAGCGGGCACTCAAGGAAGAATTCTACCCTGGCTCGGTCCGGACTCATTATTTGTCGTGAGGAGATGCCCCCCGGGATGCACGGTTACCCCCTCTGCACCCGCACACCGTTTGGAGATCGATTTCGACGAAATCTTACACAGCCCGCCAGAATCAGCCTGGCGCGGCTCATCGGCGTATCGGGTGAGATACCGTGGCGACGCACTTTGACGCACGCTATGGCCTCCAGGCGCATCAATCTGCATCGTTCCGATGCCACTCGTTTCGCCTCGCGAGGTCAGGTCAGGACTTGCATGGCAGCAATGCGTCATTGCATCAGAAGCAAGGGTAGAAGTGCGCAGGCGAGGAGGGGGACGACAGCGCGCGCTGGAGTAGACAGGTCCGAAGTGGTTACTTCCTCACCACACCACGGATCGACCAGACGAGCGCTTATGCAGTGGCCCAAGCGGCCTACCGTATCGCCATTTCCCTAGGGCGATATAACCCGATCCAGGACACGTACCGCAACTCGAGCCCCACGCGGCGGATATAAGCGATGGCGCTCGACGTCTGATGAGATGGTTGCTCGGACTATCTAACCGTCGGCCAGCAAGTAAGTGGAGTAGATACTGCAGCATCGCGTGATGCCGCGGGAAACCCGACCATTCTTCAGCGGCAGGTGAACACGCACGCCATCGTGCAAAGCGGGCAAACCGTTCTTCTTGGAGGCCTTATCCAACAAGACGAGTCGCAGGGCGACACCGGTGTACCGTGGTTACGCCGTGTTCCACTGTTAGGTCACCTCTTCGGTACCACCGATCACAACTCGACGCGTACGGAGTTGATCGTGCTTATCACCCCTAGCTACGCCGCATGCTTGCCGACCATGGCGCTGGCATCGACAAATTCCGCGGTATCTCATCGTTCCGTGCAGTCCATCGCATCGCGAAGTGATGCAGTTCACGAGCCTTGCACGGCTTTCAATTTAGCTTCCGTTCGAAAGAGGTAGTCACAGCCGTATCGCGCGCAACGAATGCTTCACAGCGCATACGCGGCGTGCGGCCAAGCATCATGACCGACGAAGTCGATAGGGAGCATCTCGACTTTCCTCGATTCGCTGCAGCAGCGACAAAGACACAGGTTTTCATGCACCCCCTCCCTTGCTGGAGCGGGGATGGTTGTCTTGTATCCAGGCAAGGAGTGCGGCTATGTCTTCGAAAGACGCAAAAATCAATCTGACGCTGGCCTTTGTGCTCAACAACGCCACCGTCGATGACCAGGGAAAATCCATGCAAAACCCGGATCCTGCCGCGGTGCAGGCAAACATCGTCAACCGGGTGAAGCAATCGACGTATGCGAAGGACTTCGCCCTTGTATGGGGACCTTCCCTGTATCTGGACCCGGGAACGGAAGGGGCATCCAAGGGCTATTCCGCGAATGTCACTGCTGTTTTCAAAGGACCCTCGGGTGACCTTCGCCTGGTGACCAGCGGCACCAACGCCACGTCGGACTATGACGTCAAGGAAGAGGACAACGATATCGGCCAGACGGCGGCAAGCGGGCTGATCTCGAAAGCGCCGTCGGATGCCAGCATTTCAAAAGGCGCCAATGCCGGGGCGCAGCACATCATCAACACCACCCCCGGCACGGGCGGCAGCCTGGTGAGTTACTTGCAGGGCCAGGTAGGCTCGGGGGGCACGGTCGTTATCGTAGGCCACAGTCTCGGCGGGGCCTTGGCATCGGTGTTGACGCTTTATCTGCAGGAGCAGCTGCCATCGGCAAAATTGAACTGCCATACCTTTGCCGCGCCGACGGCGGGGAATCAACAGTTCGCCGATTATTTCGATCAAAAAATGGCCGGAGCATCGACCCGGTTCTTCAACACGATGGACACGGTGCCGGACGCCTGGAATGCCACCACCATCAAGAACATCCTCACCATTTATAACCCGAATATCGAAACCCCGCAGAAGGTCCAGGACGGAATCAACAACAACCTGCTGCTTCTAGATTTCTTGAATTACCAGCAGCCAGGCGACGGGAAGACGAGACTCACCGGCTCGGTCAATACCCAGATCATCAAAAAGCAAGATACAGATTTCGACGACCAGGCCGCTTATCAGCATATCCAGGCATATCTGAAGTTGCTGGACATGCAGATCGGCGATGTCTGGTTGCCGCCGCCCAGTTCGTGACGCGTCGAAACGAGCCGTCGATATTCGGCTTCCGGTTGTTCAGCACCGCGGTGAAGGCGACTCAGCCGTTCATGTAGCTCCACAACTTTGAAATGACGACCGAGCCTTCACCGACCGCGGAAGCCACTCGTTTCACCGATCCGGACCGAACATCCCTCACCGCGAAGATCCCCGGCTGCGATGTCGCATCCGGGGAATCCGCGCTTGCCGATTCGCCGGTCTCGACATAGCCCTGCGGATCCAGCTTGACCAGGCCCGATAGCCAGGCGGTGTTGGGCTGCGTACCGACCATGGTGAACAGCGCGCAGGCCGACAGCGTGTAATCCGCGCCGCTCTGGCTGTTGTGGATGGTTACCGCGTCGAGGCGTTCGCCGCCGTGCAACGCGCGCACCGCGGAGCAGTATTCGATGGTGATCTTCAGGTCCGCTTCCAGCCGGCTGGACAAGTAGCTCGACATGGATGACGCCAGCGAAGTGCCGCGCACCAGCAGGCAGACATGGTTGGCTGAGCGGCTCAGGAACATGATTGTCTGGCCCGCGGAATTGCCACCGCCGACGATCGGCGCCTCGCCGTTCTTGCAATGGCGCGCTTCGTTCTCCGTGGCGGCGTAATAGATCCCGGCGCATTCGAACTCCGCAAAAAAAGTGGTCGATCGGCAACTGCCGGTATTGCACGCCCGTCGCTACCACGATGGCGCCAGCCAGTATGCGCTGGCCGCTATCGAAGGTCGCGACGAACTTGCCGTCGCTGTGCCGCTCCAGAGCATCACCCCGCAGGGAGACGTTGGGCAAAGTATTGGCGCGAGGAACTGTGGAAAATCTTCTGAGGCAACTGATGGATTTGACGTTGCCAGTTCCAAAGTAGTCCGGCGGATTGAACGGGCCGGCTCTATGTGCCGCCCTCGATCCCTTTCGTTGCGCAAGGCAGGCCGCGATGAAGCTATAGCGGCGTCTCGAGGAGACCTTTCTCGCGACTGCGGCTAGCGCGCCTGGCGACTTGAAGCAAGATACGGCATGAGTCATTGCTGCATAGCGGCCTCAGCCGCACAAAGCGCACGGCACCTTAGACCGAGAACGGCACGCCCAACTGCTCCTGACTACGCCACCAAGCTGCCGCCTCAACCATGGGGATAAGGCCCTGGGAGCACGTGCCGGTCACGAAGAACCGTGTAACCTCCCCCTACCTCTTGGTCATGTTCGGGAATGATATGGGCGGCCCCAAAGGCCTGAACGCGTTGCCCTGTGATTTCTTTCCGATGCACTTCTGGCCATCGCGCGCCACACAGTCGACCGGCGCGAAACGCACCCCGCGGTGATCCAAGAGCCCACAGGGCGGACTCTACCAAACGAAACGCTTTGGCTGTCGGGACTTCGCAGGCCCCGGCCTCCGTGGTCATGTGCCTGTCTAGCGAAAGCTGGAGTGCCTTAGTGAACCTGCTTGCTTGCACTGACGAATGTCAGCGCACAGCCCTGCTTGTCTCCGGAGAACGCTATGAACGAAACACCCAGATCCAACCCGGTCGGCATCCCTTGGTTTATCCGCGAGGACTACGATGCATTCCGTCAGCTTGTTCCCCAACGCAGTTGGCATACGACGTTCGATTATTGGGAGATCGCCGCCACCAAAGTCCTAGATCAACAGCGGCGTGCCGGTGTCCTCACCCTCAAAGTGGAGATGCGGTCCGACGCTTTCACTCTTTGGTGCGTGGATACAGGGCGCTCACCCGATAGCCAGGCAATCGCTGAGTACGCCAGCCAATTCGCCCGCAGGCTACTCGCCTCGAATGACAGCGAATAAAAAACACCCATCCCCAACCGCCCTCACCACGCACCACCAGCGCGACGCATGGAGATCAGGCAGGGAGCAATCGAACGCCTGGACCGGCGTCGTGCACGGCAGCGCACCATCGACCTTACTGTCCACCGGAGTTACTTCATGCCGACTAAAGCCAGTTCGATCGAAGTCGTAGATCAGTAGGGACTTCCGGATGTCGTCTGGTCGCTCATCGCAGGCAACATCTTGAGGACCGACCACCAGATCAATGAGTCGACCACAACGTCACAGGAATTCCGTGAGCCGTTAACAGTGTGCCCACCTGACTGATCATCCAATCCCTGTCCTCATCGCTAGCGGACTGCACAGCAAATTGCACCATGCTGCGAATCTCAACGAGCAACTCGGCCTCATCAGTGTGGCGTTCCTTTGCCTCCGGGATCGTGGCCTCGATGTCGTCTAGGATCTTGCGGAGCTGGGCGCGGGTTTTCATGGCTTTAAGGAATGGCGGCTATGGTTCGAGAGCAGACACCCGAGCCACTTACTCGAATGCATCAACGGCTTTATCTGCGGCCCGCTTTGCATCATCCGTTTTGGATTCCACATCGCTCGCAGCGGCCTCGATATCGGGAGCTACTTCACGCCAGTTATCCGAGTTAAGTCGGCCAATCTCGCCTTGAAGATCACCAACCGCGGACTGAGAGTTGTCAACCTTACTTTGCACCTCTTCGGCCAGCTCCTTCGCCTTATTAAGCTTTGCCTCTAAATCAGAAAACTGCTCGGTCAGATCTCGATTTTGCTCTTCCAGAGCTTCTATTCGTGACTTACCACAGCCGGACAGCACCGTGATGACAAGCAGCATGATCAATGCAAAAAGCGGCCTCATATTTTCTCCGTGCCACGAAGTCTCGCCTGCCAATCAGCGTCCGCTTCGGGTCCAGGCTGTGTGAAAACACCCCGTAAGCGAACGCACCGATCCTAGCGTCATACCAAGCCGGAGTGTCGCATGAAGCGATTCGTCGAAGGGGTGGATCGGTCGCAGAGCGTGCTGTTTCCCGAACGGCTGGATGACTACATCGACGAAGACAATCCCGTTCGAGTGGTCGATGTCTTTGTGGATGAGCTCGAGCTCGGCGAGCTGGGTTTCGGAGGCGTCACGCCGGCCGCCACCGGGCGCCCCGCTTATCACCGGGCCCCAGCAGATGTGATGGCTATCGCATGGAGCCGGAATGGGTTCCCGGTCGATCTCAATCAATCGGGTGCGCGCCGCGCCGTAAGACTCACCCTGCACCGGCACGTACTGGATTGCGGGCCCCTTCGCCCAGGCAAAACCCTCCGGGCTGGTACAGGCAATGCAAAACAGGGCGAACAACAGCAGGCGACTCTTCATACCTTTCACTCCGCCCTAAGCGGACATTACGGTTAGGCCGCTTCGCCGCGTACTCAAGCTGGCCGACATACAACGGACCGCAAAAAACAATGGTGACAAAAACTGTCCCTACCTCCGAATAGATTGGAATCATCATCCAAACGAGGAAGCCAACATGACCTACAGCACCGACAACAAACCCCAGGCCGTTGCCCACCTGTACGTCCACGCGATGGCTAGCAAGGATGTGGACACCATCATGTCCGTATCGTCCAAACATGTCGTCTGCACTTCCCCGCTCGGGCAGATTACCGGGCAGGATAAGTTTCGAGGCTTTCAGGAGGGCTTCGCCCGGATGATCGTCAATTTGACCGTCCTTGCCGTCTATGGTGACGACAAACACGCGGTGGTGATCTACGACGTCGAAACCCACCCCGTACCTCACGCATTGGTCGCCGAATACCTGACTGTTGTAGACGGCAAGATTGCCGCGACCGATGTCATCTACGACGCAACTCCGTTCGCCACTTACGCGGCACGCGTGCAACCTCACTGATCTCACCAGGACCGCGTCCAATGAAGCGCATTCAATACGACAAGTATGGCGGCCCAGATCTCATGTACCTCAGCGATTTCGAGGTCGCTGACCCCGGCCCTGGCGAGGTTATGGTTAAGGTCAAGTTTGCGGCGATCAATCCCATCGATTGGAAGGTCCGCAATGGACAGCTCAGGTTCGTTACCGGCAGAGCTTTCCCCCGGGCTATGGGAAGCGACCTGTCTGGGACAGTAATTGCCGTCGGCCCAGGTGTGACTCGCTGCGCACCCGGCGATGCGGTGTTCGGTCTTGCCGGCATCAAGCAGAGTGGCGCCTTGGGCGAAGTGGTGATTATCAACGAGACGTCATTGGCCAAGAAGCCGGAAAACGTCTCGTTCGAGGACGCCGCCTGCCTCGGAACGCCGGGCGTGACCGCATGGAACGGCCTGCTGGACAAGGCGAATTTGCAGTCGGGCAGCCGCATCTTCATCAACGGCTGCACAGGAGCTGTTGGCGAGGTTGCCGTGCAGATCGCGCGCAGGGCGGGAGCCGTTGTTTCAGGGAGCACAAGCGCGGGGGCAATCTCCCGAGCCAGGGCGCTCGGACTTGATGCTGTGTATGACTACCGAACGACTGACCTGGCAAAGCTTGGCGAGCGCTACGACGTCGTCTACGACACAGCAGCCACCATGAGCCCCGCCCTGGGCCTTGGGATGCTGACAGGCAGAGGCGTGTTTCTTGACATTACCCCGTCGCCCAGCAAGTTTATTCGCGCCATATTCAATAGGCGACTGAAGCCCATCGTGTGCACCACCAGGCCCGACATTCTCGACAGTCTTGCCAAAGCCGCCGCTCAGGGTGCACTTCGATTACCGGTGGCAAAGATTGTGCCACTGCATGAGGGCGTGCGCCTTATCACCGCGCTCGAGGAGGGTATTAGACTTGGAGGTAAGGGCCTCGTAGCCATGGACTGAACGTGTCTCGCAGCCATCGCCTATTCGACTTGATGCAAGTGCTTCGTCGGCACCGTGGAACTGTGTCCGGTGAAACACTCGCCCGTGAGGCGGGTGTTTCGCTCCGAACCATTCGTCGCGATATCGCCACGCTTCAGGCTATGGGGGCTGACATCGATGGCGCTCCTGGTATCGGCTACGTACTCCGACCGGGATTCATCCTTCCGCCTCTGTCGTTCACACAGGAAGAATTGCAGGCCTTGGTCGCCGGCATGCAATGGATCAGCCGACAGACGGATGATGGCCTTGCCTTAGCGGCCCAGAATGCACTCGCAAAGATCGACGGTGTGCTCCCGCCGGAGTTGCGCCGTGCGCTCGATGACAATGCGCTCTATATCGGGCGCAAGAAGGTAGACGCGTCCACTGTGGATCTAGCTCTCGTGAGACGCGCGATGCGAGAGCAGCGCAAGATGCGCATTACCTATCGGGACCACAGCGGCGGCGGTACTGAACGTGTCATCTGGCCGATCATGCTTGGCTTTGTGGAATCCAAACGATTCATTGCGGGATGGTGCGAGCTTCGGGCAGATTTCCGTCTATTTAGAACCGATCGCATCACAAGCGCCTCCGTTCTTGAAGATCACTACCTTGGAAGCCGCCGACTACTCGTCAAAGAATGGCGCGCCAAAGAAATGGCGGCTAAGACTCTACCCAGGCATGGCTAGACGAAAAAAAGCGGACAGCGGGACATCTGCTTAAGGTCCGCTACGGGTCGAAGGCGGACCTAGCTGACCGCTCTCACGTCCCGATTAGCCGCTGATCGTCCAAGGCCAGCGCTCCGTCAGTCACGCGCAAGGGCGGCGTTTTGTCTCAGTGCATGTGCTCGTCATCCCTGGGAAGATGGTGCCCGGGGGAAATGACCGTCTTTCGTTACCTGGGAGATGAGGTGAAGCGAGGTCGTATACGCAAGCACATCACCTGGCTGGCATTTGCCGCCATGTGGCTGCTCGTTGTCGCACCTGCCATCTCCCAGGTGCTGGCCGCTTCCCCGCATATACATGGCCTTGCGGCTACGGGAGCTGCCGCACTTTGCGGCGAGCACGCCGACCACGGGAACGATGCTTCCACCCCCCAGCCGCATGCGCCCTCCCTGGCGAAGTGTGGCTATTGCGATCTGATGGGCGAGAGCCCGGTGGTGAGCAACGTCAGCTGGGTGGCGCCAGCGCCGCCGCCGCTGGATCGGTTCGTACAGCCTCTTTCCTCCGCGCCCCGCTCCCCACATCGACATCCCTTGGTTGCCGCCCCGCGTGGGCCGCCCGACGCCGACGCCTGATCGACCAGGAGTCGTGCCGGCGCGTCAACGTGCCGGCCGCGTTACCGTATTCCAAGGACTCACTCATGAACACCATCCGCCACTTGTCCTGCACCGCTCTGGCCGCTGTTGCACTGATCGCCCCCTGCATGGCCACCGCCTGCTCCACCTGCGGTTGCTCCCTCAACTCCGACTGGTCCAGCCAGGGCTACGCCACCAGCCTTGGCTGGCATCTGAGCCTGCGCGAGGACTACTTCAATCAGTCGCAACTGCGCAGCGGTCCCGACAGCGTCAGCCGCGCCTCGTTCGCCTATCCCACCGATGAGGAGGTGCAGCGCAAGACCATCAACCGCAACACCCTGCTTGGCGCCGACTACAGTTTCTCGCGCTATTGGGGCTTGTCGCTCCAACTGCCGTACATCGACCGCCATCACCAGACCATTGCCGGCGGCGACACCGACATCTCGACCTCCGATGCGCACGGCATCGGCGATTTGCGGGTAGTCGCGCGCTACCAGGGCTTCAGCGATGACGCCGGTATTGGCCTGCAGTTCGGCCTGAAACTGTCGACCGGCCGCTTCAAGCAGGATTTCGCCTCGGGCCCGCAGGCCGGTGAATTACTGGATCGCGGCCTGCAATTGGGCACGGGCACCACCGACGCACTGCTGGGCATCTACAAATTCGGTTACCTCACCGAGTCGGTCGGCTATTTCGGCCAGGCGATGGCGCAGTTCGCGATGGATGCGCGCGACCATTTCCGTCCAGGCAATTCGCTCAATCTCAATCTGGGCCTGCGCTATCTCGATGCCGGACGCTTCACGCCGCAGCTTCAGCTCAATCTCCATGGCGAACAGCGCGAGAGCGGCAGCCAGGCCGATCGGCCGAACAGCGGAGCGGTGCTGGCCTACGTGAGCCCAGGTATCGGCGTGAAAATCACCAAACGCCTGGACGCCTTCGCCTTCGTGCAGTTACCGGTCTACCAGCACGTCAATGGTCTGCAATTGGAGCCGCGCCGCCTATGGTCGGTGGGCATGCAATACAGGCTCTAGAGGGAGAGGTCGCTCTGGGTTAGAGGTGACCGTCTGCACTAGGCTTCCTCCAGTGGCTTTCCGGTCCGCTTTGGTTGCGATTTCAGCCGGTCGTTGCAACACATTGTTGGAATCTTTCGGCCGGTGTTTCGAAGTTCAACCTTGCACTACCGGGGCAGGAGGCGTCATCCACGGGGACCACGACCGGCAGGGTTTATACCTTTCCGACAGGTGTGCGCACCGGGTGAGTGAGCGATGCGCTTGGCAGGTATATGCGCCGCCAGGGGCTGCGCGGTAACGGGCACTTAGAAGGTAGTCAGAAGTGACCCGTCTATTTGCCCCTGTTAACTGCGCCCCTCCGGCAGCTTCGCGATCACCTTAATCTCGAACTCAAATCCATAGAGCCACGTCACACCGACGGCCGTCAGCGCCGGATGAGGAGCATCGCCCCAATACTCCGGCACGACGCTCCAGACCCTCTCGAATGTCGACTCCGGATCAACCATGAAGACGGTCACGTCAACCACATCCTTGAACGTACACCCGGCCGCTGACAACACCTCGTTCAAGTGCTCGAACGCCAGTGCGACCTGCCTCTCCAGATCCGGTTCGGGTGAGCCATCCTCGCGACTGCCGACTTGTCCCGATACGAACAGGAAGCCGTTGGAGCGGATGGCCGGGGAGTAACGATTGCGCTCATAGAGCTCTCGGCGGCCCGTGGGGAAAACGACATCGCGTGTTGCCATGAATCAATCTCCATCGATAGTCAGAACGATGAAGGCAACTCTAGGCAGCTTAGTTCCCACGATAAACGGCCAGTCCCGATCAACACTGTTTGTAGAATCCAAACAATTCTCACGATATCTGGAACGACGATGGACCGGTTCGATGCAATGCAGGCGTTCGTCCGCGTGGTGGAGACCGGCAGCTTCACCAAGGCGGCGGAAACCCTGGGCATGAGCAAGACCACGGCGACCCAGCTGATCCAACAGCTGGAAACCCATCTGCGCGTCCGGCTGCTCAATCGCACCACGCGCAAGGTCAACCCGACCGCCGACGGCATGGCCTATTACGAGCGAGCCATCCGGCTGCTGGCCGACCTGGACGATGCCGAGAATAGCCTTTCCGAAGCCTCAACATCGCCAAGGGGCAGATTGCGGGTAGATGTACCGAGCCCGCTGGCCCGGATGATCCTGATACCGGCCTTGCCAGCGTTCCACGCCCGCTATCCGGATATCCAACTGGATCTGGGCGTCAGCGATCGAATGGTCGACATCATCGGTGAGAACGTCGATTGCGTCGTGCGCGGCGGCGAGCTCACCTCTCTCTCATTGAAGGCTCGACACGTCGGAGATCTGCAGCTTGGGGTATATGCGGCGCCGATCTATCTGGAACGAATGGGGACGCCCTTGCACCCGAGAGAGCTGGAGGAATCACACCACCGCATCGTCGGGTACGTCTGGTCGCGCACCGGCAAGCGCATCCCCTACGCCATGCGTAGCGGCAACGAAACCGTGCGGATACAGGGGCGCTGCGTGCTGACGGTGGACGATGGGAATGCATACCTCGAGGCGGGGCTCACCGGCCTTGGCGCTCTGTGGCTACCGCACTACATGGCCAAAGCCCATGTGGCTCGAGGAGATCTGACTCCGCTATTCGAGACCTGGAAAATGGATCCTATGCCGCTCTATCTGGCGTTCCCGCCGAACCGGCATGTAAGCGCGAAGCTGCGCGTTTTTATCGACTGGATTGTTGAGTTAATGGCGCAGCATGCGCCCGTTGGGCATCGGGGCGGCGAGTGACGGATCGGCGGCTCGATCGGCAGTGAAGGGAATAGGTTTGCCCGCTCATACTCCCGGCCTAGATAATCTTCAACGTAATCGCCTTCAACACGGCCCGCGTGCGATCGCGCGTGCCCAGCTTGTCGAAGATATCCATCAAGTAATTCTTCACCGTCCCCTCGGCCACATGGATGGCCAGGCCGATTTCGCGGTTGGTGTAGCCGCCGGCCAGCAGGCGCAGGATGTCGGTCTCGCGTTTGCTGAAACCGCTCTTGGGCACGCTCTGGTCGTCGTAGGCGTAGCGCGAGCGTATGGCGTCGGTAGCGACTGGGGTGACGACAGAGCGTCCGGCGGCGACCTGCTGGATGGTGTCGACCAGTTCGAGCGGCGAGGCGTCTTTCAGCAGGAAGCCGCGGACGCCGGCGTCGATGGCTTTCAGCGCATAGTCCGCGTCGTCGAAGGTGGTGAGCAGGATCACCGGAGGCGCGGCGTCGAGGTGGCTCAGCCGCTGACAGACCTCGAAGCCGTCGAGGCCAGGCATGCGTATGTCGCATAGCACGACGTCAACCGCCACGCGTTGCAGCGCTTCCAGCAGCGCGTGTCCATCCGAGGCTTCGGCCACCACTTCCAGCCCGGCAAAGCCGCCGAGCAGAGCCTTGAGGCCGCCGAGCACCAGGGCCTGGTCGTCGGCGAGGGCGATGCGGATGCGACGTGGCTCGATCAGGGGCACGCGGGAAGCCAGGCGCGAAGGTGGAAACCCTGGCCATCCGCGCGGCCGAACTCCAGACCGCCGCCCAGCGCCTGCATACGTTCGCGCATGCCCGTCAGACCATCGCCAGCCTGGAGCGCGCCGCGGCCCTGGCCGTCATCGCGCATGTCCAGCACGATCTCGCTGCCTTCGCGATGCAGGTGTACCCATAGCCGTTCGGCGTCACCGTGCCGGGCAGCGTTGGTAAGCCCCTCCTGGAAGGCGCGCAGCAGGGCGTCGGCCTGCTCCAAGGTTTGCACGCGGGTGTGGGCGGCGATGTCCAACTGCACGAGCGGGCGCGGGAAAGGTGCGGCCATGCTTTCCAGCGCGGCGCTCAAGTCGAGCCCATCGTGCATGCGCAGTTGGTGCACCACGGCGCGCAGGTCGTCCAGCAGCTCTACGGTGAGACGGGTGCACAAGGTGATGACCTCCGCCGGGTCGAGCTGCGGGTTGTGCGTGAGCGCGCTGAGATTAAGCCGTAGCGCGGTCAGCTTGTGGCCGGCCACATCGTGCAGCTCGCGCGACAGCCGCAAGCGCTCCTGGCTGCGCGCGATCTCCGCCAGCATGCCGCGCGTCGCCAGCAGTTCCGCGTGCGCCTGCGCAAGCTGCGCGCGGGCCTGTTCCGTACGCAGCATCGAGGTGACAAGCAGGATGGCGAGTAACTGAAGGCTGGCGTGCAGGCCGATATACGTATAGGGCGTATCCATCTGGCGAAACGCCAGAGCCACGGCGAGCAGCAAAAGGTTGGCGACGACATAGACCGCGATCAACCAGCGCATACGTAGCAGGCCGGCGAAGGCGAGCATCGGAATGATCAGCAGGGCTGCCGCCGAGTTGTAGCGATAGAGCGCGACCAGCACCAGCGCCATGCCCAGCAGCATCGCCGCTAGCAGAAGGTGCAAGGGGCGCGGCGGGCGCCACGCCAGAGAACCGAGGAAGACGAGCGCGAACAGCGCATGCAGCGCTGGCACCAGTGCGCCTACGGGCAGGTCGTCCGCCGGCGAGGTCGGCACGATGGTGCTGAACCACAACTCCAGGCCGACGGCCAGCCAAGCGACACACCCGGCCATGGCCATCGCGGCGTACAGGAAGGAGGGGCGGCTCATGCGCGGAGCTTCGCCCAGGGGCTGGGCCGAGGCAAGGCGGTTGGCAAAGTGGTGACTTTCGTCACCCTCCTGGGTGACTTCCGGTGTCTGCATGGCCGGCGATGTGGCTCGGATACTGCGGATGGCCTTCCCGGAGTCAAGCCATGAAAAGCACTACACGACGCCTCATCAAGCGCAGCGCCATCGTCCTGACGCTGCTGGTCGCCCTCGTACTGGGCATCACCGCCATACCTGCCATCGCGGTCGGCGGCCGCAACGCCTTCGCCACGGTCTTGCCGAAAACCATGGTGGCGCATCCCGAGGCTCTGCGCGAGGCCTACGGTTTTCTCGCCAAGGACACGCGCTTCGACGCCTTCGTCACCCTACAGAATGGGCAGGAGCTAGCGCGGTGGGGTGAGGCAGATCTGCCAATCAACACGCACTCGGTGCGAAAGAGCCTGCTGAGCGGGCTGTATGGTATCGCCATCGAGCACGGCTATGTGCGGTTGGACCAGACGCTGGGCGAGCTGGGCATCGATGATCGCGTGGTGCCGCTAACGGCCATGGAGAAAAGTGCCACGGTGCGCGACCTGCTGATGTCGCGCTCAGGCATCTATATCGAGGCGGCCGGCGAAGTGAAGGGCATGAAAGACCGGCGCCCGCGCCGCGGCTCGCACAAGCCCGGCGAGTTCTTTTACTACAACAACTGGGATTTCAACGTGCTCGGCGTGATCTTCGAACAGCGCACTGGCATGAGCATCGGCCAGGCCTTTAACGAGTGGATCGCCAAGCCCACCGGCATGATCAGCTTCAAGCCCGAGCACGTGATCTACGAGCAGCCACGCTATACGCAGCACCGCCAGTTCGTGATCTTTCTTTCCGCCGCCGACCTGGCCCGGTTCGGCATGCTTTACGCGCAAGGCGGGCGCTGGGGTTCGACGCAGGTGATCCCCGAACATTGGATCACCGAAAGCACGCGTGCCTATTCGGCGGTCGACAGCATGGACCCGTTCGCGAGCTACGGCTACCTGTGGTGGATCGATCGCGATGGCTACGTGTGGGCCGACGGCTGGGGCGGGCAGTTCATGCTGGTCGATGCCAAGCGCCATCAGGTGCTGGTCGCACGCAACGATACCGGACGCAGCCTTCTGCAGATGGGGTGGTTCGTGTTGTTCGATGGGGACGGATGGCGTAGCCATCAGCAGCGGTTGCATGCGTTAATGGTGGAGGCGGTGGGGACCGTGGCTTCTGATTCGCCACATCCTGCAAGCCGCCGATCTGCTCAGCTGACTGACCGACTACGCAGACCGCATGGATGGCCTGCGGTTTCAACTATGGGACGGACTCAACCTCCTGCTCTGGACTCGGATACGACTAATGCCTGTGGCTTTACTGGCGTTGGGGACACAGAGCCTCGACCGGCCAGCATGTAGCCGCTAGTAGGGCCAAGGCTCACTACTCCCCGTTCTTCTCCAAGCCAAGCGTGAAAGCTCTGCTCTGAAGTGCCTGAGCAGCCTGCATAGTGCTTCGGACTATCGCCGGATCAAATCCAAGATCGGGCTTCGGCGACGGGGCTATCAAACCCAAGCGGCGTCCGGCCATCGACCAGCACACCGACCGAGGACTGGTTGCGCGCCCCCTTGATGAAATCCCCCCCCAATGCCCCGACAAGAGCCCTTCATCGGCCCCGGGGGACCGGTCGTGAATGCTGGAGTCGGCCCTGCCGGTTGGCGCCTTGGCTACGTGGCCGACGCGCGCATGTGTGCTGACGCAACAATGCCACCAGCCCGGGCCTTAGCTCGCCACTAGGCGCGGCATAGATCGCGATGTAAATCGTCTCGTGCGACACGTGCTTGACAGGCTCTTCAGGGAGGCAACGTCGCAGTCTGCGCCCCCCCCCAGACCGGCCCTTGGCCAGCAGTCGGAACACCAGGCACCAGAGTCGTCCTTCTCGATGCAGCTCGCGTATTCGGCGCGGCTTGCGTGATAGGCGCCGTACACGCGGGCCAGCCCGACTGGCGTCGTAACCGAGCCGCGGGTGCTCCATGCGAGGGATCTCCGCCGGCTCACGGTGCCCGTTACGTGCCCCCGAGAGATCGTGCTCGCTGAACGCCCGAGCAGTCGTGCCAGCTGTCTTGCACTCTTCCCGTCCGCTTTGCCGACCATGATCGCGCCCCGCCCCAGGCTGAGGTTTGTCGTCGCCTCCCTCGCAACGCCATCGCTTGTGTACACACCCACTCATACAACAAAGCGAGATTGCTCAGGTGACTCGCCATGCCGACGATAGTGGCCTCATTCGCCACGCCTCGCCGCCTATGCAGCACACACCTTGTTCTGAGAGACCTCATTCAGAACGGCCTCTCCTTCCCCGACCTCGAGACGAGCGCAATGCTGCTTGTCGTCACCATGACCACGCTCGTGGATGTCACTGCAGCTTCCTGGTGACCTCCTCCGAAACGGTCGTGTCCCATGCCTTCCTCTTGCTGGAGCATGCATGATCGGTATTCCCTCAACCGGCGGTCTGACTCAGGCCGTCCTCACCGCGGTCTGCTTCGAAGGCCTTTCTGCTGAAACTCGGCAGGGACGGAAAGCGACGTTCGCTATCATCGACGAAAATGAAAAGGTCATCGAAAGAGGCCCCGCCGTTGCACGGGAGGCCTGGAATGTCATGCTCGCCTGCTACAAGAATTTCCTTGTAGGACAAGGACACCTTCGTGTGTTCTCCGGTCCACCAAGCGCGGTAAAGTGAGACGCTACAAAGCGGCCTAACCGCCGCTTTTTTTTCGTGCCCGAACAAAGTTTATATAGGCTTGACTTTGGGCAAGCAAAGAAGAAGTAACTCGGCCCGCGGCAGCGGGGCGAAACACTCGCCAAAGGCGAGACACGTGTGCGTCAGCGCGACAATTGAGCGATACAGTCACTGGATTCCAGCCTGCGCTGGAATGACGAGCAATGAAGGCCTACGCCGGAATGACGAGCTAAGGGCTGATTCCGGCCTACGCTGGAATGACGAGCCAAAAAACCTACGCACGCTTCGCGTGCGCCTCGTCGCCGGCGTTCAATCGCGCTGCGGCCGCGACAACACATCCACCCACACCGCAAGCACCAGAATCGCGCCCTTCACGATGTACTGCCAATACGTCTCCGCATCCATCATCGACATGCCATTGTCGAGACTGGCCATCACCAGCGCACCGATCAGCGCACCATGCACCGTACCCGCGCCACCGCGCATCGAAGCGCCACCGATAAAACACGCCGCGATCGCATCCAGCTCGCCATTGGTGCCAGCCGCCGGCGAACCCGCCGCCAACCGCGCGGTATTGACGATGCCGGCGAACGCGCACATCAGCCCCATGATGCCGAACACCACCAGCTTCACCCGCGCCACGTTCACACCCGACAGGCGCGTGGCCTCCAGGTTGCCGCCCATCGCATAGATATGCCGGCCCAGCACAGTCTGGTTAGCCAGATACGAGAACACCGCCAGCAGCGCCACCAGGATCAGCACCGGCAGCGGAATGCCGCCGTAGCGGTTGAGCGTGGCGACGAACACCGCCAGCGCGATGCCGATCGCCACCACCTTGAGCAGATCCGCCCACCATGGCAACTGGCGTATCTGCAACTGCGCGCGCCGGCGGCGGCGCAGCAAGGCCAGCGCGGCGACGACCACGAAGATCGCCACGCCAAGCAAGGTGGACCAAAGCGGCGCCACATAACCCTGGCCCAGATAGACCAGATCGGCCGGCACCGGCGCGATCGTCGCGCTATGCGTCGTGCCCAGCAGCGCGCCGCGGAAGGCCAGCATGCCGCCGAGGCCGACGATGAACGAAGGCACGCGCAGGCGCGTCACCCAGAAACCGTTGAACAGGCCGATCAGCACGCCCAGCACCAGCACCGCGGCGATCGCCACCGGCGTGGACCAGCCCTGGTTGACCGTCAGCACCGCCACCACGCCGCCGAGCAGACCGAGCAGCGAGCCGACCGAGAGATCGATCTCGCCGGCGATGATCACGAACACCATGCCGCAGGCGAGCATCCCGGTGATCGCCATCTGGCGGAACAGATTGGAGATGTTGCGCGCGGTGATGAAATCGCCGGTGGCCGCGTGGAAGAAGATCCAGATCGCCGCCACCACCAGCAGCAGGGCCAGGATCTTGTAGCGCGCGAACAGTTGCTGGATGGACTGGGCTGGCATGCGGGTTCCGTAAATAAAGTCAGGCGGCGCGCGCAGAAGCGTCGATCGCCGCGGCCAGCACCTGTTCCTGGGTCAGGCCCTGGTTGGGAAAATCGCCGCGCAGCCGGCCTTCGCCCATCACCAGCACGCGGTCGGCCATGCCCAGCACTTCCGGCAGCTCCGACGAGACCAGGATGATCGCGACGCCCTGCGCGGCCAGTTCGAAGATCAGGCGGTAGATCTCGGCCTTGGCGCCGACGTCCACGCCGCGCGTGGGCTCGTCCAGGATCAGCACCTTCGGCCGCGCCAGCAGCATCCTGGCCAGCACCGCCTTCTGCTGGTTGCCGCCGGACAGGCGCGCGATGGGCAGGGCGGGGCTGGCGGTCTTGACGCGGCGCGCGGCGATCTGCGCCTCGACGGCGGCCAGCTCGCGCTGGCGGTCGATATGGCCGGCATGGGCGTAGTGCGCCAGCGTGGCCAGGGTGATGTTGTCGCCCACGCCCAGCAGCGGCACGATGCCGTGGCGCTTGCGGTCTTCCGGCACCATGCCGAGTCCCGCGCGGATCGCATCGGCGGGCGAGCGCAGCTTCAACGGGCGGCCTTCAAGCAGCACTTCCACCGAGCTCTTGCCCTGATACGCGCCGAAGATCGCGCTCACCAGTTCCGTGCGCCCCGCGCCGACCAGCCCGGCGATGCCGAGGATCTCGCCGCGGCGCAGCTGGAACGACACGTCGTCCACGCGCTTGCGCTGCGGATTGACCGGATCGAGACAGGTGGCGTGGCGCGCTTCGAAGATCACCTCGCCGATGGCGTGCTCGATGCGCGGGTACAGGTTCTCCAGCTTGCGGCCCACCATCAGCGTGATCAGCGTATCCACGTCCAGCTCGGCGATCGGCTGGGTGGCGATATGCCGCCCGTCGCGGATCACGCTGACCGTGTCGCACACGCGCATCACCTCGTCCAGCTTGTGCGAGATATAGATGCAGGCGACGCCGCGGCGCTTGAGGTCTTCGACAATGCCCAGCAGCACTTCGGTCTCGCTGGTGGTCAGCGACGAGGTGGGCTCGTCCAGGATCAGCAGCTTCGCGTCCTTGGCCAGCGCCTTGGCGATCTCGAACAGCTGCTGGTGGCCGCCGCCGTAGTGCATCGCCGGCATGGCCACGTTGACGTCGTGCAGGCCCAGTTCCTTAAGCAGCGCGCCGGCCCTGGCGTACATGGCGTCATAATCCATCCGGCCGCCGGGGCGGGTGAGTTCGTGGCCGAGGAAGATGTTCTCCGCCACCGACAGTTGCGGTACCAGCATCAGTTCCTGGTGGATGATGACGATGCCGGCGCGCTCGCTGTCGCGCACCGAACGCGCGCGCAGCGGCTCCCCTTGCCAGCGGATCTCGCCATCCCAGCTGCCGTGCGGATACACGCCGGACAGCACCTTCATCAGGGTCGACTTGCCCGCGCCGTTCTCGCCGCACAGCCCCAGGCATTCGCCCGCGCGCAGCTGCAGATCGATGCCGTCCAGCGCCTTGACCCCGCCGAAGGACTTGGCGATGCCGCGCATCTCGAACAGGCAGCTCTCCCCGGGCATCGCGTGCACGGCTTACTTCGCGCCGTAGATCTGTTCGTGGGTGTAGAAGCCGTCCTTGATCACGGCGTCCACATTGTCCTTGCGCAGCAGCGTCGGCTGCAGCAGGACCGAATCCACGTCCTTGTTGCCGTTGTTGATCTTGCCGGTGTACGCGGGCGCTTCGCCCTTGGCCAGCTTGACCGCCAGCTCCGCCGCGGTGGTGGCGATGGTCTTCAGCGGCTTGTACACGGTCATCGCCTGGGTGCCGTCGACCACGCGGCGCACGCCGGCGAGGTCCGCATCCTGGCCGGACACCGCCACCTTGCCGGCGAGCTGCTGCGCGGCCAGCGCCTGGATCGCGCCGCCGGCGATGGCGTCGTTGGAGGCGACGATGCCCTGGATATCGTTATGGTTGGCGGTCAGCGCGTCCTCGACGATACGCAACCCCTTGGCGGCATCCCATTCCGGCGTCCACTGCTGGCCGACGATCTTGATGTCGCCGCGGTCGATCGCCGGCTGCAGCACCTTCAGCTGGCCCTCGCGCAGGATCTTGGCGTTGTTGTCGGTCGGCGCGCCGCCGAGCAGGAAATAATTGCCCTTGGGCACGGCGTCGAGCACGCCCTGCGCCTGCAGCTCGCCCACCTTCTCGTTGTCGAAGGAGATGTAGGCGTCCACGTCGGCGCCGAGGATCAGGCGGTCGTACGAGATCACCTTGATGCCGTTGCGCTTGGCCTCGGCAATCACGTTGTCCAGCACCTTGGAGTTGTACGGCACGATCACCAGCACCTTGACGCCGCGCGAGATCAGGTTCTCCAGCTGCTGCACCTGGCGCTGCTCGTTGCCGTCGGCCGATTGCACATAGACCTTGGCGCCGAGCTTCTCCGCCGCGGCCACGAAGTAGTCGCGGTCGCGCGTCCAGCGCTCCAGGCGCAGGTCGTCGATGGAGAAGCCGATCTTCGGCTGGTCGGAGTCCTTGCCGCTGCAGGCGGTAAGCACGGTGGCGGCCAGGCCGACCGCGGCCAGCGCCAGCAGTGTGCGCACGAACAAACGCTTCATGGAGTTCCCCTCGGATGGATGGCCGGGCCGTTCACATGGCCGCCGCGCGCGCATAGGTCGCGCGGAACAGCGGCTGCCGGCGTTCGCGATAGTAGGCATGTCGGCCGGCGTCGGGCAGATGCACGGCGGCGAGCGGTGGCATGGCGCACACTTCTTCGATGCGCGCACCCTGTTGCGCCGCCAGCTGCGCCAGGCGCGCTGCGCCCAGCGCGGCGCCCACGTCGCCGCCGGCGCGCAGTTCCAGCGGACGGCCGACGATATCGGCCAGCATCTGCAGCCAGTACGCGCTGCGCGTGCCGCCGCCGATCACCGCGACGCTGTCCGCGCGCAGGCCCGCGGCGTCGACCGCTTCGATCCCGTCGAGCAGGCCCAGCCCCACGCCTTCCAGCGTGGCGTGGGCCAGATCGGCGCGGCTGGTGTCGGCGCGCAGGCCGCTGAACGAGGCGGTGGCGTGCACGTCGTTATGCGGCGTGCGCTCGCCGCTGAGATAAGGCAGGAACAGCGGACCGTCGTCGCGCCGCGGCGCGGCCTGCGCTTCGGCCAGCATCGCAGCTACGTCGGCGTGGCCGGTCAGCCGCGCGGTGAAGTCCAGGCAGCTGGCGGCATTGAGCATCACCGACATCAGATGCCAGGTGCCGGGCAGGGCGTGGCAGAAGCTGTGCACCGCCTGTTCCGGCCGCGAGAGAAAGCCATCGGATACGGCGAAGTACACACCCGAGGTGCCCAGCGACAACATCGCCTGGCCGTGCCGCACGATGCCCGCGCCCACCGCGCCAGCGGCATTGTCGCCGCCGCCGGCAGCCACCGGGACGCGCGCCATGCCCCAGCGCTCGGCCAGTTCGGCGCGCAGGCGGCCGGCGGGTTCGCTGCCCTCATGCAGGCCGGGCATCTGTTCGCGGCTCAGTCCGCAGGCGGCGAGCATGGCGTCGCTCCATTGGCGCTTGCCCACGTCGAGCCACAGCGTGCCGGCCGCGTCGGAGACGTCGGTGGCGTAGTCGCCGCTAAGGCACAGCCGCAGATAGTCCTTCGGCAGCAGCACCTTGGCCACCGCGTCGAACACCGCCGGTTCGTGCTCGCGCACCCAGGCCAGCTTCGGCGCGGTAAAGCCGGGCATGGCGAGGTTGCCGGTGATCGCGCGGAACTCCGGCAACGTTTCCATCCAGCGGCACTGCGCGTCGCTGCGCCCGTCATTCCACAGGATGGCCGGGCGCAGCACGCGATCGCTGCGGTCCAGCAGGGTGGCGCCGTGCATCTGGCCGCTGAGGCCGATGGCGGCGATGCGGTTGGCGGCGATACCGTCGCGCGCGGCCGTCTGCAACAGCTCGTCGATCGCCGCCACCGAAGCGCGCCACCAGTCCACCGGGTCCTGTTCGGACCAGCGCGGTTGCGGATGCGACAACGACAACGGCTGCGAGGCCACGGCGCGCACCGCGCCGGTCTCGTCGACCAGTACGGCCTTGACCGCGGACGTGCCCAGGTCCAGCCCGAGGAACATCGGGCTCAACCGTAGATATAGCGGTTGACCAGGTTCTCCAGCCGCTCCTGCTGGCCGGAGACATGGGCGGGGCGCAGGTCGCGCTGCGCCGCTTCGTCGGCCAGGCCCTGCAAGCTGTAGCCGCCGTCGAGGATCTGCCGGCCCAGCTCGCCGTCCCAGCCGGCATAGCGCTGCGCCTTGAACGCGGCGAGGCGGTCGTCGTCGATCATCCTGGCCGCGCGTTCCAGCGCCAGCGCCAGCGCGTCGATCGCGCCGATATGGCCATGGAAGAGGTCGGCTGCGTCGATGCTCTGGCGGCGCACCTTGGTGTCGAAGTTGAACCCGCCGGTGGTGAAGCCGCCGGCACGCAGGATCTCGTACATCACCAGGGTCAGTTCTTCCACGCTGTTGGGGAACTGGTCGGTATCCCAGCCGTTCTGCGCATCGCCGCGGTTGGCGTCGATGCTGCCGAACACGCCCAGCGAAATCGCCGTGGCCACTTCGTGATGGAAGGAATGGCCGGCCAGGGTGGCGTGGTTGGCTTCCAGGTTGACCTTGACCTCCTGCTCCAGCCCGAACTCCTTGAGAAAGCCGTAGACCGTGGCGGTGTCGTAGTCGTACTGGTGCTTGGTCGGCTCCTGCGGCTTGGGCTCGATCAGGAGGGTGCCCTTGAAGCCCAGCTTGTGCTTGTGTTCCACCACCATCTGGAAGAAGCGGCCCAGCTGTGCGCGCTCGCGGCGCAGGTCGGTGTTGAGCAAGGTGTCGTAACCCTCGCGTCCGCCCCACAGCACATAGTTGGCGCCGCCCAGGCGATGCGTGGCGCCCATGGCGTGGAAGACCTGGCTGGCGGCGTAGGCGAACACCTCCGGCTGCGGGCTGCTGGCCGCGCCCGCGGCATAGCGCGGGTGGCTGAACAGGTTGGCGGTGCCCCACAGCAGTTTCATGCCGGTCTGCGCCTGCTTGGCCTCGAGCACGTCGACCATGGCGGCGAAATTGCGCGAATACTCGGCCAGGTTGGCGCCTTCCGGCGCGATATCGGTGTCGTGGAAGGTGTAGAACGGCGCGCCCAGGCGCTGGAAGAAATCGAAGGCCGCGTCCGCCTTGGCGCGCGCCTGCGCCAGCGGATCACCGGCCTGCTGCCAGGGCCGCTGGAAGGTGCCGGCGCCGAACATGTCCAAGCCGGACCACACAAAACTGTGCCAATAGCACACGGCCAGGCGCAGGTGCTCGTCCATGCGCTTGCCCAGCAGCACGCGCGACGGATCGTAATGGCGGAACGCGAGCGGATCGTCCGTCTTAGCGCCCGCGTAACGAATCGGCGCCACGTGCTCGAAATAACTCATCAGAAGGTCTCCCATGCGAGCCGCCCGAACAATTCAGGGCCGGCTGCGGATGCTCCGGATGCTGCAAGCGGCGCCCGGGCGGCGCAATTGCGAAATCCATCACCAGACCAGTCTTTTTCCCTGTCGCGTTGCGGCATGCGGATGCAGGGACGAACTGGTAGCGTCCAACAATTACGGCAGGTGCCGTCGGTTACTGTCACTGGTACGCCTATGTCGCCCCATCGCATCGCCCTGCTGTTCAACGCCAACAAGGTCTACGACCGCCAGGTGGTCGCCGGCATCGGCCAGTACCTGAAATCCACCCGCGTGGTGTGGGACCTGTTCCTGGAAGAAGATTTCCGCTGCCGCACGCTGGGCATCCAGCATTGGCGCGGCGACGGCATCATCGCCGACTTCGACGACCCCACCGTGGAAGAAGCGCTGGCGCACCTGAGCATTCCGGTGGTGGCGGTGGGCGGTTCCTACGCCGACGACAGCCGCTATCCGGCCAACATCCCCTACGTGGCCACCGACAACGCCAAGCTGGTGCGCCTGGCCTATGACCATCTGATCGAACAGGGCCTGCAGCGCTTTGCGTTCTATGGCCTGCCGCCCTCGCCCGGCAACCGCTGGGCGCAGGAGCGCGAGGATGCGTTCCTGCGCATGATCGCGGCCGATGGGCTGGAAGGCACGATCTATCGCGGCTCGCCCACCAGCGCCGGCGGCTGGGGCCGTTCGCAGGAAGACATGGTCGCCTGGGTGCGTTCGCTGCCCAAGCCGATCGGCGTGGTGGCGGTGACCGATGCGCGCGCGCGGCAGCTGCTGCAGGCCTGCGTGGTGGCCGATGTGCCGGTTCCCGAACAGATCGCGGTGGTGGGCATCGACAACGACCCGATGGCCCAGCTGCTAGGCCGTATTCCGCTGACCTCGGTGATCCAGGGCGCGGAGGAAATGGGCCGCATGGCGGCGCAGGTGCTGCATCAGATGCTGCATGGCGGGGATTGCTCCAGCACGCGCGTGCTGGTGCCGCCGGTGGGGCTCAGCGTGCAGTCGAGCAGCCAGCATGAGCCCTTGCGCAGTCCGTATGTGATGCGCGCGAAGCATTACATCCGGCAGTACGCCTGCCTGGGCATCAAGACGGAACAGGTGGCGGATTACGTGGGGATCTCGCGGACCCTGCTGGAAGAGCATTTCAAGCGCGAGCTGAAGCAGACGGTGCACCAGGCGATTCTCGAGCACAAGCTGGAGATGGCGCGGTCGATGCTGGTGGACAATTCGATCCCGCTGGCCGAGGTGGCGGTGCGCTGCGGGTTTACCTCGCTGCAATACATGTATGCGGTGTTTCGGCGGGAATTTAATTGCACGCCGAGGCAGTTTTTGGGGTCGGCGCGCGTATAACGCCAGAATCTGGAACCCTGCTCCCTCCGGGAGCACGCGGGGAGGGCACAGGGATGTGCCCGGCTTTCCTCGCTCATCAAAGCCGGGCACATCCCTGTGCCCTCTTCGCGTAGAGGAGCGAGGAAGGTGGCGGCAGCCGGATGAGGGTACGGGCGGAGTGCCACACACCACTCCGCCCGAACCCTCACCCCAACCCCTCTCTCCCACGGGGACTACCTTCGGGTCGCCGGTGGGAGAGGGGCTTCATCGCTAGGTCATAGCCTCACTACCTGCGACGTGCCGTCGTACTCCGCAGCCACATCCCCCGCCGCATCCACCCCATCCGCATTCGCCTTATCCGCGCGAATCACCCGGACCACGAACTGCCGCTTCGCCGGCGCCCCGCTGCCATCACCTTCGCGCTTGCCCAGGGTCAGCGTCCTGGCCTTGTCGTCGTAGCTCAGCGCAATGCGCGAATAGCGCCCCTGCTCATAACCGTAGGTAGTCCCTTCGTCCTCGTACAGCGAGAACTGCCCGTTCGCGCCCGCATAGACCAGCAAGGTCACCGGCGCATCCGGCTTCTCCCCGGTGTACTGGATATCCACCCCGGTCGGCACGATCGCACCCGCGCGCACGAACAACGGCATCCGCGCCAGCGGCGCATCGGCCTGCACGGCAGCGCCGCCGTCGTGGTACTTGCCCGTGTGGAACTCGTACCAGCCCGTACCTGCCGGCAGATACACCTCGCGTGAAGTCGCCTTGTACTCGGTCACCGGAGCGACCAGGAAGGCGGGGCCGAACATGTACTCGTCGTCGATATGGCGGACCTTCGCATCGCCCGGGAAATCCATCACCAGGCCGCGCATGATGGTGCTGTCCTTCCAATACGTATCGCCGGCCAAGGTGTAGACATACGGCATCAGGCGATAACGCAGGCGATCGTAATAGGCCAGCGCTTCGTAGACGGGCGAACCGGGGGACGCGAGGTTATAGATCTCGCGATACGGAAACTGCCCATGCGAACGGAACAGCGGACTGAACGCGCCGAACTGGAACCAGCGCAGGTTGAGCTCGCGCCATTCGTCCAGATCCGCCGCACTGGGTTTCTCGTAACGCGGTTCCAAGGCGAAGCCGCCGATATCGGTCGTCCAGTTCGGCATGCCGGCCAGCGAGAAATTCACGCCTGCCGAAATCTGGTCGTGCAGATTGCTCCAGCGCGAAGCCACGTCGCCGCTCCACGTCGCCGCCGCATTGCGCTGCTGTCCGGCGAATGACGAACGGGTCAGGATAAAGGCGCGGCGATCGGCGTGATCGCGGCGCCAGCCGTCATACACGCCGGCGGTGTGCATCAGCGGATACGAATTGAAGAACGCCGCGCCCGGGCCCAGCGCGGTCGGCCCCATGCGCAGCTTGCGCTCGGCGATATCCAGGTTGGAATGCGTGTCAGGCTCCGACGCATCCAGCCACCACGCATCGATACCGATGGCGCCGAGCTTCTCCTGGATCTGCCGCCAGTAGATGCGGCGCGCTTCTTCCGCATACGGGTCGTAGAACGCGTTGGTATAGCCCTTGGCGATCCAGTCGACCTCGCCCTTCTCCACGTTGCGGCGGTAGATGTAACCCTTGGCATCCAGCTCCTGATAATTCTTCGTCGCCGGATAGAACTTCGGCCATACCGAGATCATCAGCTGCACATGCAGCGCGTGCAGCTGGTCGACCAGGCCCTTGGCGTCGGGGAAGCGCGAGGTGTCGAAATCGTGCGAGCCCCACGCAGCTTCCGGCCAGTAGCTCCAGTCTTCCACCACGTTGTCCAGCGGCAGGCCGAGTTCGCGATAACGCTTGGCGGTATCGAGAATCTCCGCCTGCGTCTTGTAGCGTTCGCGGCTTTGCCAGAAGCCGTAGGCCCAGCGCGGCAGCATGGTCGCCTTGCCGGTGATCTGGCGATAGCCGGCGATCACCTGGTCCAGGTTGTCACCCGCGACAAAGTAGTAATCCACCGCATGCCCGACCTCGGAGAACAGCGACAGCTCGTTCTGTTCGTCGCCGGGCAGCGGATCGAGATGCAGCAGGGTGAGATAGCCCTCGTTCGGCAGCCATTCGATGCGCAGCCGATGCTTGCTGCCCGCCTCCATCGGCAGGCGCAGGTTGTGGTACCAGGGATTCCAGTTCTGCCGCCAATCGTCGTAGACCAGCTTGCCGTCCAGCCAGACCTTGGCATAGCTGCTCGCATACAGACGCAGCTTGTGCACACCCGAAACGGCCGGCTCGACGCTGCCTTCCCACACCACCTTGGCGGTGATCTTGGCCGGCGATTCGGCGGGCCACTGCGCGAGATCCTTGATGTACTGATAATCCGGCTGCTTCTCCACGCGCTTGAGCTTCAAAGCGCCGCCCGCGTCGTAATAGCTGGCGGTGAGGCCGCCGGGCTTGCCGTCCGCGTCGTAGACCTTCAGCGACTGGCTGAGCGGCTGGTATTCGCGCGCATCGCCGAAGCGGGTGATCGAGTTGTTGTCCCACAGCAGGCCGTAGTTGCGCGACGACACCACGAACGGAATGCCCACGTCCATATTGTGCTGCGCCAGCTCCACGTCCTCGCCCTTGTAGTTCATCTGACGGTTCTGGTGCTGGCCCAGGCCATAGAAGGCCTCGTCGGCAGGCGAGTCGAAGCGCTGGCGCACCGCGTAGTAAGGCTTGCCTTCCACCGTTTCCGGCTGGAAGCTGCGGCCATCCGCGCGCTCGGCCAGCAGCGGCTTGCCGGCGGCGTCGAGAAAGCGCACGGCGCCGTCGCGCAGCGAGACCTGGGCGGAGAGCTGGGCGGTCTTCAGTGTCACCGCGTCCGCCGTTTCGTCCACCGTAAAGTGCGTATCGCCGCCGGTCTTCACTGCCATCAGGCTAGCGGGCAGCTCGAACTTGCCGTCGGGAACGGCGGTGACATGCACGATGCGCTCATCCACCGCCTGCAGGCGCACCTGCTGGGTGGAATGATCGAGATGGACGATCACGCCGTCGGCGAGCTTCTGCGCGTGGCTGGCGCCGCCGCCCTGCTCCGGCGCCTTGCCGCAACCGGCGACCACGGCCAGCGCCAGCGCGCACAACGGCATCCACTTGCGGGTTGCGATACGGGACCTGGACATCTCGTTCCTTCAGTACGTGGCGAGACGCACGCGCAGTACGCGCGGCTCGCCGATGAAATTCAGGCCCCAGTCGGTCTGGTCGCCGTTCCACAGGCGGCGGAAGATCCAGCGGCCGTGGTCGTAATGGCCTTCCTCGACACGGTCGAGCAGGAAATCCAGCTTGCGTCCGCCTGCCGCCTGGAAGCTCACGCGCACATCGCGTGCGACAACCAGGTATTCGTTCGGCGCCAGCTGCGCGACCAGCGCGCCGCCGGAGCGGTCGGGATTGCCCTTGGGCGGCTCGTTGCCGAACTGGAACTGTCCGTAGCCCAGATGCACCTGCCAGTCGCCCAGGTCCAGCGTCTGCTCGTGCGTGTCGTCGGGCTCGGCCGCGCCCCACAGTTTCCCGGCATACGCTGCCGCTGCGAGCTCGCCGGCCATCGGCGCCAGCACGCGGTAGTTGGCGGCGAAAGCCTCGATCGTGGCGTCGTCCACGTCGCGCGCGCCCAGCGGAAAGTTGGAGTAGCGGGTGAAGTCCATGCCGAACGGGGACCAGCCGATCGCCCGCGCGCCGAGGGCGGCGTACACGTAACGCGCATAGACCTTGTCGTTGCCCGTCTCGGCGACGAACAGCGGATTGTCCTTGCGCGAGTAGCGCTCCAGATACGTCGTGTAGTGCTTGTAGTCGGGCTTGTAGATGTCCGGCGCCAGCACGTCCAGCGCAGGGGCGGCGGCTTTCCAGATGTGCAGCACGTTGTCGGTGGGGCCGCCGCTTTCGTAAGCGCCGGGCGGCCCCGGATTGAACGGGTCGCGCAAGGCTGCGTTGGCATACATCGGCAGCGGATACACCGCCTTGCCCGCCGCGGCGACCTGGCCGATGAAATGTGCGACGTGCCAGGCGTGGAAGAATTCTGCCGCGTCGTTGCCGAATACCTGGCTCCAGCTTCCGGCGGATTTTCCAGTGGCGCGCAGCAGTGTTTCGGGCACGGGACCGGCGAAGACCTTGTCCGCCATCGGCGAGTGGTCGCGATCGCTGCCATAGGTGCCGGACTCGTTCTCCACCTGCACCATGATCACCGTATGCCGGTCGCCGTCGATCTTGCGCAGATGGGTCATCAACTGCACGAAGGCCTTGCGGTCCGCTTCGAGCGTCGCGGGCGCCAGCGGCGACAGCGAGCCGAGGCGGCGGCCTTCGCGGTTGAGCAGACGCGGAAAGCGGCGGTCGTCCAGCTTCACCCATGAAGGTGCATAGGCAGGGCCGTTGTTCTTCCAGGTGGCGAACCACAGCAGGACCAGGCGCACGCGATGTTCCCGCGCCTGATTGACCAAGGTATCGAGGAAGCTGAAATCGAACTGGCCTTCCTTCGGCTCGATCTGTTCCCAGGCGATCGGCACCTGCACGGTGTTGGCCTGCAGCTTGTCGATTGCGGGCCACACCTCATCGAGCATTGCCGGCCAGTTGCTGGAGTTGTTGACCTGGGCGCCGAGCACCAGGAAGGGCTTGCCGTCGACCAGCAAGGCGTGGCGGCCGTGGTCTTCGGCGATGCGGGGGATGTCCGTGGCGAACGCGGGAAATGACCATGCGAGGCACAGCGTCGCCAGGTAGCCGATCAAACGCATGCGCATCCTCGTCATGGTTTCGCCTCGCCGGCAGGATCGCCATAGAAAATGCCGCGGCCGCTGGTGGCGAAATAGAAGCGGCCGAACACGCGCGGATCGCCGGCGAGGTGGCTGATCCGGCCATAGCGGTGGTCCGCATCATCGATTCGCTGCCAGCTTGCGCCGTCATCCTGCGAACGGAAGATGCCTTGTGCGCCGTGCAGACGGCCGGCGAGGAACAACACCGGTTTCGATGATCCTGCCGCCGACTTGCCGAAACCGAAGGCATCGGCGCCGGTTACGCCGTCGAAGCGCTTGAGCACGCGTCCCGTGTCGTCGCCGCGCAGCCAATCACCTTCGCGGCTGCCGACATAGAGCGCGCCGGCCGCATCCGGCGCTGCCTGCGCCTGCGTCTGCGCGCGGCCATGCGATGCCTCGCCAAGCGCGCCACCGATCGGGGCGAAATGCTTGCCGCCATCGCGGCTGGCATACAGCGCGCCGCTCATGCGGTCGTATGCGTAGAACCGTTTCGCATCGACACGATCGGCCAGCACGCGCAAACCGGTGCCAAGACCCTCGGCCACGACCCAAGCCTTGCCGAAGTCCCGCGTCAGATACACATGCCGCGCACCGCGCGGCGCCCACAGCACGGCATCGCCATCGGCCGCGATGGCGATGCTGCCCGCACCTTCGCCTTCCGACGGCTCGCTCGCGAACGCCTGCCACTGCTTGCCGCCATCCGCCGACCACGCTGCTCGAATCGCCGCGCCGAACGGTTTGCGCAGGAAGCCGCTGCGCACGATCAATGCCGGCTTGGCCTGTGCGAAATCGATGCTTTCGCCGTTGGCGTAGCGCGGCGGCGCGGCGAACTGCAGTTGCGCGGTATCGAGATCATCGTGGCGATAGCCATCCAGATCGCCAATGGCACTGAGCAGGTGCGCACCTTCCGGCGGGCTGATCAGGCCCAGCGCCACGGTCTCCTCCAGCCCTTCGTCCTGGAACCGCCAGTGCACGGCGCCGCCGCGATCCAGCGCGCGCATATCGCGCGAGGCCCAGATACCGTAGCCGGTGACGAACAGCACGTGGTCGGGATCGAAGGGATCGATCTGGATGGAAGCCAGCCAGTGCGGCGTGTGGTCGCGCGTCCACGTGGCGTTGCCGTGATCGAATTCGGAGCGCGGGAACACCGGCGTCCAGTGCGCGCCGCCATCGGTGCTGCGGAACAGTTCGTCCTTCGGCGTGTAGTGCGCGAAGGTGGCGGTCATCAGCACCTTGGGATCGTGCGGATCGACGGTCACCGCGCCCCAGCCGTAGCCGCTGGGGCCGTTCTTCGGCCGAGGCCACGGCGTGATCTCGGTCCAGCGCGCTTTCTTTGGTTCGTATTTCCACACCGCACCGTCATGCATGGTGTCGGGGCCCGGCTCGTCGCCATAGCTCAGGTAATACGTGCCATCGCTGGCGCGCACCATGTGATTGGGCCGCAGCCCGGTGGGTTGCCCGGCTACCGCCTGCCAGCTGCGGCCGCCGTCATCGGAACGGAACAGGCTGGTTTCCTGCGTCGAGACGCCGGCATACAGCACAGGCGTCGGCCGCCCGGGCTTGCCGCTGGCCGGCTCGAACGCCACGAAGACGATGCCGATCGCCTGGCGTCTCCACTTGTTCTCCGCGCTTGCCGCGGGCGAAGTCGCCACCGCCGGAAAGCTTGCTACGTTCGACCAATGCGCGCCGTAATCCTCGCTGCGCCACAAGCCCGCGCCGCGCGAGCCGAGAAACAATACGCGGCCATCGTGCGGATCGACCGCCAGGCGCTCGCCGTTGCCGCGCCCCAGCTCGTTGCCGCCCATCTTGAACGGCAGATCCGCACGCTCGAAATGCTTGCCGCGATCGGCCGAACGCAGGACGGCGCCGTTGCCCGCCTGCGCGGTGGTATAGGTGCCGGCAGCGAGATACACGCGCTCGGCGTCCATGGGATCGACCGCGAGACTGTCGATACCCAGCAGATTCTCGTCCTTGGCCTCGATCCCATCGGTCAGCGCCACCCAGCGCTTCGCCGCATCGTCCCAGCGATACGCGCCACCGACATCGGTGCGCGCGTAGTACAAGCCCCGCTCGCTCGGATGGAACGCCAGGCCGCTGACGAAACCGCCGCCGCCGATGCGCACGCCGGCATAGCGGTACGGCACGATTTCCTCCGCCACTGCCGTCGCGGCGAACGCCAGCAGGCACAACGCCAGCGCCGCCTTCCAGCCGGGCCGCGCGGCACGGCCCCTGCCCATGCCGGCCGCCATCAGAACGTCGCGCGCACCACCAGCTCGTAGCGGCGGTCGTTGACGAACCAGCCGCGCGGGTACAGGCGGTGATCGATCGTGCCGTCCGCGTAGCTGGTCGGTCCCATCAGGACCTTCGTGGTGGCATTGGTGAGGTTATTGGTCTGCAGGCCCACCTGCACGTTCTTGTTGAGGCGGTACATGATCGAGCCGTCGAGCTGGCCGTAGTCGTCCGCCCAGGTCGGCAGATGCGTAGCCGCGTCGCTGGTGGTCAGCAGATAGCGCGAGCGCCAGTTCCAGGCCAGGCGCATCGACCAGTCGCCGTACTCGTACATGCCCACCAGGTTGTAGCTGCGCTTGGACAGGCCTTCGAGCGGCAGCACCACGCCGGTGACCGTGGTGTTGGAGTACGGGTCGGTGGCGCTGTTAGTGCCGCCCTTGCTGTCGACATAAGTGAAGTTGGCCTGCACGCCGAAGCCCTTGAGCCAACCCGGCAGGAAGTCGAAGAACTGCTGGTAGCCGACCTCGGCGCCGCGGATCTTGCCCTTGCCCATGTTGTAGGGGCGGGTCACCTCGAACGGCTGGCCGCCGTAGATCTCGGTGCGCGTCTGGCTGGAGATGTAATCGCGCACGTCCTTGTAGAACAGCGTGGTGTACAGCTGGCCGGCGGGGGCGAAGTACCATTCCAGCGCGGTGTCGTACTGGTTGGCGCGCATCGGCTTCAGGTTCGGGTTGCCTGCCGTGCCGTTCCACTTGGTCACGGCGGTGTTGTCGGAGGTGAGCGTGGCGCTCATCTGCAGGAACGGCTGCAGCTGGGTGAAGTCGGGGCGGGTCATCGCCTTGGAGGCGGCCAGGCGCCATTGCAGGGCGTCGGTGAACTTGAAGCGCAGGTTGAAGCTCGGCAGCGCGTTCTTGTAGTGGCCGCGGGCGTCCAGCGGGAAGTAGGCGCCGTTGTAGATGGCCTTGATGCTGTCGGCCACGCCCGAGGTGGTCAGGTCGGGGTACTGGCCGAAGCCGCTGGATTCCACGTCCGTGCGCACCAGGCGGACGCCGATGTTGCCGTCGACCGGAACACCGAGCGCATCGTCGTTGCCGAAGTACAGCACGGCGTACGCGGACTTGGTCTTCTCGCTCTGGTTGTTGATGTCCTGCTTGCGGAACTCGTCGCGCGGCTTCCAGCCGTTCGGCGCGATCGAATGCAGCTGCTGGTACGCGTAGTGATAGTCGCGCACCAGCGTGTCGCTGGGGAAGTAAAGCTGCGCGGGAATCTTGACGCCGCCGCGAAAGAAGTTCGAGTACGAGTAAAGGGTCGATTCGTGCGGCAGGTAAGTGGCGAGGTCCGCCAGCCCGTTGGGACTGTCGATGGTGGCCCAGTTGTCGCTGACCACGCCCCAGTTATAGCCGTTGTTCTTGTTCAGCTCGCTGCGGCTGGTGGCGCGCACGCCGAACTTCATGTAGCGCAGCCACTTGTTGTCCTCGAAGTTGTATTCGAGGTCCAGCTTCAACGCGCGTTCGATGCCTACGTTGTTTTCGTGGTGGTCCATTGCCGCGCTCCAGAAATAGTTCGCTGGATTGAGCGCGTACGCGGGATTGGTGGTGACCGTGGGCTTGGAGCCGTTGGGCACGCTCAGCGTGACATTGGGCAGGTAGATCGAATCGAACACCGTGAAGTCCAGCGTCTTGCTGGTGGACTTGATGAACTGCGCGTCCGCGTACAGCACCATCTGGTCGTTGATGTTGTACTTGAGGCTGTTGGACCAGTCGGTGGTAACCGTACGCTGGGTGGAATAGCGGCGGTCGGCCATGAAGCGCACGCCGTCGGTGTTGAGGTTGCCGCGCCACGAGTCCGACGCCAGCGAACCGCTCTGGAAAACGCCGTTGCCATCGTAGGTGAAGCTGCCGCCGTTGGCGGGATGCACATTGTTGCTGCTGTCGTTGAAGATGCCGCCGAACTCGTCCCACTGCATGCGGTAATCCGAGCGCAGCACCTGGCTGGTCAGCTCGAGATTGCTGTTGGGGCGCCACTGCAGCGCACCGGCCAGGCCGATGCGGCGGCGCTTGAAGTCCAGCGTGCGCCAGTCGGCGCCGCCGGGCACGTAGACGTTGCTGAAGTTGGTGCCATTGAGCACGGCCGCGTCGTTGCGCTTCACATAAGGCTCGACCTGGATGCCGTCCGAGCGCGTGGCCAGCTCGGAGTACGCGATGTCGAACAGCGCGCCGAATTCGCCGTGGTTCTCGGTCTTCCACACGTTGCTGTAGAGGAACGAGGCCGAGGGCTTGCTCTTCTTGGCGAAGTCGCCTTCGTTGATGCCGCCGGTGAAGCCGATCACCCGGCCCGGCGAATCGAACGGCAGGCGCGTGCGCAGATTCACCGTGCCGCCGATGCCGCCTTCGATGATCTCGGCCGAGGGATTCTTGTACACGTCCACGCCGGACATCAGCTCGGCCGGCACGTCTTCGAAGCTCAGGCCGCGGCCGGAGTTAGCGCTGAACACGTCGCGCCCGTTCAGCTCGCTGCGCACCTGGGTGAGGCCGCGGATCATCACGCCGCTGCCTTCGGCGGAGAAGTGGTCCGGGTCGTTGCGCGCCATGAAGTGGTCGATGGTGACGCCGCTGATGCGCTGCAGGGTTTCGGTGACGCTGCGGTCGGGCAGCGCGCCGATGTCGACGGCGGTGACGGAGTCGACGATCTGGTCGGCGTTCTGCTTGAGCTGCTGGGCGGACTGCAGGCTGGCGCGCACGCCGGTGACGGTGACGCCGGCGAGGTTCTGCACGGGCTTTTCGTCTTTCTTGGGTTTGGCCTTTGCGTCTGGCTTGGCCGGGGCGCCGTTGTCCTGCACGGGTTGGGTCTGTTGCGCGGCCGCGCTGGCGCTGTACAGCAGGGCCAGGGCGATGGCGGCGGCCATGGCGAGGCGCGCGGGTGCCTTGGACGGGCGCAGTGCCCCGCCATGCAGTCTTTCGATCATGGTCTACGACTCCCCAACGGATTTTTGTGGCCGCGGATGTTGGTCCGTCGGCTGTGCGCAGGTCGGCCGATTTCCCCTATCGGTGGCGGGGTTGCTGCCATGTCCGGCTGCGGTGAGGGGCATGCTGGGAGGTGGCGGGGTTGCGCACAATTACGAAATTGAAATTTGGGGGTAATGTTTCTTCGTTTGCGGTTGCGACATGGATCGTGGCAAATGGGGGATTTGTGAGGGTTTCGTCGTTCCGACGAGGTGACTCGGACCGTCATTCCTGCGTAAGCCTTCCTTGCTCGCCATTCCGGCGTAGGCCTTCCTACTCGTCATTCCTGCGCAGGCCTCCCTACTCGTCATTCCTGCGCAGGCCTCCCACTCGTCATTCCTGCGTAGGCCTCCCTACTCGTCATTCCTGCGTAGGCCTCCCTACTCGTCATTCCTGCGTAGGCCTCCCTACTCGTCATTCCTGCGTAGGCCTCCCTACTCGTCATTCCTGCGTAGGCAGGAATCCAGTGACTGTGACGCTCGGTTGTCGCGTTAGCGCGACCTGGCCGCTTATGCAGCGAGCATTTCGGACGCCTGCCTTTTGCTCGTCATTCCTGCGTAGGCAGGACGAGCGCGTAGCGCGAAGAACGCCCGCAGGGCGGCCCCGAAGGGGTGAGCGAAGCGAATCATCCAGTGACTGTGACGCTTGGTTGTCGCGATACCGCGACCTGGCCGCTTATGCAGCGGGCATTTCGGACGCCTGCCGGCGCCCGAGTCACTTTCTCTTTGCTGGCTCAAAGAGAAAGTAACCAAAGAGAAATAGCCTCAGAGCAACGGCTCGCGACGCGACTAGAACGAGCAATGACGGCTGCGGTAAACGGATTAACCAGAGTCGACACGAAGCGGGCGTGCGGTTTCGGGACGCGCCCTTCGAGGTGCCGTCGCGGAGAGGACGTTCAAGAATTGAGGCCAGCTTTCGCTCTTTGCTCCTGCATGCGACGCCACCCTGCCCTCTCCCCTCCGGGGAGAGGGCAGGGTGAGGGGGCGCTCTAGGGTCGCCATATCTACCCGGAGGGCTCCAAGCACTCAGCCCTCTGCGACCGCCCTCAACTTCTCCAACCCCACCTCAAAGTCCTTGCCTACCATCCGATCGAAATTGAACACGAGCCCCAGCAGCTTTGACATGAAAGGGGTGGGGCCGTGCATCGTCCAGATCACCTTGGTGCCGGCGGTGGTGGGTTCGAGCAGGAATTCGGCGGTGTTGTTGGCTTTGAACGGCCTGAAGAAAGCCAGCTTGATGATGATTTTTGAAGAAGGTGTCGCTTCGACAACTTCCATGCGGCCGCTGCCGATCTGCTTGTTGCCGTCCCAGGCATAGATGGCGCCCACGCCGCGCGGGGGGCCGCTGTAGTCGCGCTGCATGCCGGGGTCGCGTTCTTCGTACGGTGACCAGGTGCGCCAGCGGTGGAAGTCTTCGATCAGCGGGAAGATGCTTTCGGGCGGGGCGCCGATGGTGGCGGAGCGTTCGATGCGGAAGTGGTCGGGGCGGCCGGCGGCGATCGCGATGACAATGGCCAGGGCGATAACGACAACGGCGAGGACGATAAGCATGGCGGGGCTCCTTGGGGGATCAGGGGTGGTCTGCCTGATCGACGAATGGGAGCGCGCGGTTTCGACATGCCTTCTACAACTTTCTCTTCACCTCGTCCGTATGCTGCCCGAGCATCGGCGCCGCGAAGGGTTCCGGGCCTGGTGTGCGGCCGAATTTGATGGACTGCGCGACGCCGTGATAACGGCCCACCACCGGATGCTCGATGGTGCCGACGATGCCTTCGGCCAGGACCTGCGGGTGCTCGAACATGTCTTCGATGCGGCGGGCGGCGGCGCTGGGGACTTCGTCGCCAAACAGCGCCTCCCACGCCATCGCCGGGCGCGCGGCGAGCGCCTCGTGCAGCTTTGGCAGGATTTCCGCGGCGTGTTCGGCGCGCTTGCGCACGGTGTCGTAGCGCGGGTCTTCGGCCAGCGCATGCAGGCCGGTTTTCTCGCATAGCGCGCGCCAGAAGCGCGGCGTGTTGGCGGAGATGTAGATGTGTCCGGCGGCCGTGGGGTGGATGCCGGTGACGCCGCCGGAGCGCATGTCGCGGCCGATATCCAGCGCTTCGCCGTCGGCCCAGATCAGCCGCGCCGACTGCATGGTCAGCGCCGCGCGCAGCAGCGATACGCCGACGAACTGGCCCAGGCCGCTGCGTTCGCGCTCGTACAGCGCGGAGGACACGCCGCCGGCGAGCAGGGCGGCGGCGTAGTAGTCGACCACCGAGCCGTAGATGATTTCCGGCGGGCCGCCGCGCTTGCCCTGGAGCGCGCACATGCCGGTCATGGTCTGCAGCACCTGGTCGTAGCCGGCCTTGTCGCGCATCGGGCCGGATTCGCCGTAGCCGGTGACGGCGCAGTAGATCAGGCGCGGGTTGATCGCGGTGAGCTGGTCGAAATCGATGCCCAGGCGCCTGGGCACGCTGGGGCGGAAGTTGTGCACCAGCACGTCGGCGTCGCGCACCAGGCGCAGCAGCACAGCGTGGTCGGCGGGGTCTTTCAGGTCCAGCACCATGCCGCGCTTGCTGCGGTTCACACCGAGGAAGGCGCGGCTTTCGCTGGGCAGGGTGGACGGGTACTGGCGCAGGTTGTCGCCGCCGGGCGGCTCGATCTTCAGCACGTCCGCGCCCTGGTCGGCGAGCAGGGTGCAGCCATAGGGGCCGGCGATATAGGCGCTCAGGTCGAGCACGCGGATGCCGTGCAACGGTCCGCGCGCCGCGCCGGTCTGTTCAGCGCCGATCTGTTCAACGCCCGTCTGGTCAGAAGTGGTGCTTTCCATACGCCGCGTGTCCGCGTGATTCCTGGTGTCGTGTCGCTGCTACTTTGCGCCCGGGCCGCGCGGGGAAACAGGCGTGCTCGATATGTTCTGTCAGCACGATCGCTTGCTTCACCGCGCTGCCTCCGGCGCGAGCTGCATCCAGGTCAGCCGCCAGGCGCCATCGGCGCGGCCGCCGGCGCGGTAGTACGGTTCGAAGCGCAGCGGCGCGCGCTGCGCCGGTCGCAGTTCCAGCAGGGGCGCGGCGTCGCCTTCTTCCGGCGGCAGCACGGTGAGCCAGTCGGTGGAGTCGCTGGTGGGCAGGCGCAGCGTTTCTTCCGTCTTGAAGCCGTCGATCAGTCCGGTGGCGTAGACCAATGGGCCGCGCGTAAAGCCGATGTACTCGAAATGCAGCACCTGCTGCCGTACCGGTGCGCCGTCGGGTGCGCGCGATTCCTGCACATTGCGGTTGACGGCGCGGTGGGCGCGTGCGGCCATGGGGAAGTCCAGCGCCACTTCGTCGCCGTCGCGCCATTCGCGTTCGATGCTGGCGTAATGTCCTGGCGCGGCGATGATCGTCTCGCCGGCGACGCGCAGTTTCGCGCCCTCGGCCCACGAGGGCACGCGCAGTTTCAGCAGGAAGCGCGCCGGTGCTTGCAGATGCAGGCGCAGGATCACGCCGCCCTGGAACGGATAGGCCGTGCGCTGTTCCAGCGTGACTTCGCCGGCGCCAGGCCAGGCGAACGATGCGCGGCCGGGGCCGTAGAGATTCACCGTGATGCCGCGCGCATCCTGCATGTACGCCACGCCGGGCAATTCCTCCAGCGCCATCGCGCCGCTGGATTTGCAGCAGCGCCAGTAGGTGGTGTGCACGCGCCGGCCGTTGGGGAAGACGTAGTAGCACCAGTCTTCGCCATTCGGCGCCTGCGCGCCGAGCAGGTCGTTGTAGGCGGTGCGCTCGATCTCCTCGGCGTACTTCGGATCGCCTTCGATCAGCAGCAGCTCGCGATTGAGCTGCATCCAGGCGAGGCTGGAACAGGTCTCCACATAGCCATAGGGACTGAACGCGCCCGGCGCGTTGAACACTTCGCGCGAACGATGCGCCACGCCGCCCCAGGGACCGCCGCCCAGCGTGAGATGGTGCGTGCGGATGCTGTGCCACATGCGATGCAGCGCATCGCGGTACGCCGCCGCGCCGGTCGCCTTGTACAGCTTGGCCAGGCCGACCAGGTTCCAGGCGAGCTGGTAAGCCTTGCCGGTGGCGATTTCGGCAGCGTCGGCGCCGGCTTCGATGCGCGGCAGCAAGGCCAGCTCGGGATGGGCATTGGCCTGGGCCAGCACCAGCTTCGCCAGTTCCAGGTAACGCGATTCGCCGGTGGCGAAGTGCAGCTCCATCGCCGGATCCAGCAGCACGGTTGCCGACAGGCCGAAGTGATTGCCCAGTTCGGTGATATCGATGCCGCCCTCGGTGAGCGTGTACCAGCACAGGTCGCCGATACGCCTGGCCGCCTCAAGCCAGCGGGGCTCGCCGAAGTGGCGATGCGCTTCGACCAGGCCCAGGATCAGATAGGCATGCGTCCAGATATCCCAGGTGCGCACGCTGGGTTCGCCGTTCCAGCTCGGCGGCTTGGTGGCTTGCGCCTGCATGAAGCGGCGAGCGGGCGCGTAGGTGCCGAGGTAGCCGTCCGGTTCCTGCACCGAGACGAGAAAATCGGCGACGCGGCGCAGATGTGCGATCAGCTCGGCATCGCCGGTGCGTGCCGCCGCCTTGGCGGTGGCGTACAGCCATTTGCCCGCGTGCTCGCCGTACCAGTCGCCCTCGCTGTTGTGCTCGCGGCGCTCCGGCGCGAACAGCGCGATAGCCGGGCTGTGTTCGTCGATAATGAAGTGCGACAGGCGGCCGCGCGCATTCGCGGCCAGCGCTTCGCCCAGCAGGCCATCAAGCTGTACGGCGATGCTCACGAGGCGTCCACCACGCAGCGGAAGCCGACACAGCCGGAGCGGTCCTTGCTCGGCGCCATCAGCAGATACTTGCCGTGCTGGTCCAGCCGGTATGCCTGCGGGAAGTACCAGTGCGAAGTGCGCGGCTGGTAGCTGCTGCCGCCGCGCAACACCGCGGCGCGCGTGTGTTCATCGAGATATTCGTCAGCCCACTGCCACACATTGCCGACCAGATCGAGCAGGCCGAACGGACTGGCGCCGGCAGGGTGCGCATCCACATCATCCGGCGCGCGCAGCGTGCGGCCGCGGTTGACGGCGGGCACCCTGTTTTCGTCCCAGGTATTGCCCCATGGATACAGGCGGCCATCCGCGCCTTGCGCCGCGTACTGCCATTCCCATTCGTGCGGCAGGCGCTTGCCGGCCCAGGCGGCACAGGCGCGCGCGTCCTCGATCGACACCCAGGTCACCGGCTTGTTCTCCCAGCCGGGCAGCGGTGCGCCGTCGCGCCAGTGGCGGAGGAAGTTGTGCGGATCGTGCGGTTGCCAACCGCTGGCCTGCAGGAAAGCGCGGAACTGCGCGTTGGTGACCGGCGTGCGGTCGATAAAGTATGGCTTGAGCTGCATGCGCCGGCGATGGCCGCGGCGCGGCGTGCTCTCCCACGGATACTGCACATCGTTGCCGGCCCAGGTCTGGCCTTCGATCTCGATACCGCCCACCGCGAAATCGAACTCGCCGCCCGGGATGGCCACCATGCCTTCGGGTGCGGAGCTTGCCGGCGCCGTGGCGGCGATCGGACGCAACTGCTGCGGCAACGGCTTCCACTCGGCGGAATACGCGCTCAGCGGTGTCGCGGCGAGTTTGCGCATGCGCGCGAGGAAATCGTCCAGCCCTTCGACCGATAAGCCCGGCGCCAAAGCGAGCACCGCGCCAAACCCGCGAGCTTCCATCGCGAACGACAGCACGGCACGTCCGTTCTCGATACGCGGCTCCAGCGCTACGCCATGCCAGGTGTCGAAATAGCGTGTTCCTTCGCGATGCGGCACCGCCAGCTGCTCGCCTTCGATGCCGTACTCATGGCGATTGACCAGATGCCACGCCATGTAATCGGCCAGCGGAAAGCGCGAAGCGAACACGCCAAGCTGCAAAGTGCGCTCATACGGCCGCCACTCCATGCTCACCATCGCCGGCGCGAACTGCCGCTCGATCGCGGCAATACGGCGCAGCGTTTCCGCATCGCGCGGCGTGAGCTGGTTCCAGATACCCCACACGTTCTCCCAGGCGTTGTAGCCGATGCCGTTGAAGAAGACGTATTGCAGATCGTGGTTGCGCTCGCGGCCCCAGCGGTTCTCGTAGTTGATCATGTGGCGCGGTTCGAGCCACTTGAACTTGGCCACCGGCGGCACCGCCTCGTTCGGCGCCTTCTTGCCCCAGCTCTGCACGTTCCAGATCAGCTGCTCCTCGGCGCTGATGGTGGACTCCGGCTGCAGCACCACCGGGCGGCCCGCGGCGTCGCAGGCATCGAAGAACGCGCGCGGTACGCCGTTGTAGGTATCGCCGTTGATGCCATCGGCGCCGACCGCCTTGACCAGTTCCGCAACGGCCTGCCAATCCTGCTGGCCTTGCGGCCGCGTGCCGTTGTCCCACGGCATGGTGGGCAGGAACACGCGCACGCCGCGGCGGTGGAAATCCTCGACCGCGCCGCGCAGGCCATCGAGGCCGCCGGGCAGGTCGCGCGCCAGATCGAACTGGTTGCGGTCGTCGATGCCGATATTTGGATAGACGTACCAGAGCAGCACGCTGTCGAGGCCGCCGTAGCGCTGTTCCAGATCGTCCAGATAACGGTCCACCGTGTAGCGGCCGCTGTCCGGATCGTAGAAATGGCGATCCTCCACCATCATCTGCGCATGCACGAAGTTGCGCTGCGCCCATTGCAGTTCGGGACGGCGGTAGTTGGCATCGTCGTAGCCGATGCGCGTGAGATGTTCGCGGCGCCAGTCCTTCAGCTCGGCGATCCAGTCGTCCGCCGTACCGTCCACATCCATCTTCCAGTGGCCGATCTCGGCGAACGGCCAGCCGGGAGCCTTGCCCGGCGTGGGCAGGTAGCGGCCGGTGGTGACGTGGGAGAACTTGTATTCGGTCTTCACCGGCGGCGGGTTGGTGTCGTCGGCGTCCACGTCGTGCGGATGATCGGAAGCAGGGCTCATGGGGGAACGCTATCGGTATGAAGAGGAATCAGGCGAAGCCGACATAGGCGGCAAGCGCTTCGCCGGCATCGGCGGGGCGTACCGCAAGCAGGCGCTGCACCTGCTCCTGCCCCGGCACGCCGGCCTGCGCGCCCAGCCGGGTGCAGGCTAGCGCAGATGCGGCGCAGGCGCGGCGCAAGGCGGCCGGATAAGCCAGGCCCAGGCTGAGCCCGGCGACCAGGGTGCCGCAGAAGGTGTCGCCGGCGCCGGTGGTGTCAATGGCATCGACCGCGAAGCCGGGTTGCAGCAGGTATTGGCCACCGATGCGTGCGCAACAGCCGCGTGCGCCGAGCGTAACGACCACGGCCGTGGCGTCCAGCGCATCGAGGCCGGCTGCAACGCCTTGCCTCCCGGTGATGGCGGCCAGCTCGCCTTCGTTGACGATCAGCAGATCGCAGTGATCGAGCAGGCTGCGCGGCAGGGCCTGCGCCGGCGCGGCATTGAGCGCGACCTGGACGCCGGCGCGGCGGGCTGTGCGAGCCCAGGCCTCGACGGTGGCCAAGGGCGTTTCCAGCTGCAGCAGCAGATGGGTGACGCCGGCCAGCGGCGGCAGATGCTCCGGGCGCAGCGCCGCATTGGCGCCGGGCGCCACGGTGATCGCGTTCTCGCCATCCTCGGCCAGGCAGACAAAGGCGACACCGGTGCTCTCGCCGCGTATCCGCACGATGTCCAGGCCGACGCCGGCCGCGCGCAGCGAGGCTTCCACCGGCGCCGCATGCGGGTCGTCGCCGAGCGCCAGCAGCATGCGTGTCGGCGCGCCGCCGGCGCGGGCGCAGGCTACCGCCTGGTTGGCGCCTTTGCCGCCGGGGAAAGTGGCGAAGCCGCGGCCGAGCACGGTCTCGCCCGGCGCCGGCACATGCGCGGCGCGCACCACGAAATCGAGATTGGCCGAACCGGCCACCAGCACGCTGCGCTTCATGGCCGCAGCGCCTGATAGACCAACGCGTAGAAGCCGCGGCTGAGGCGCGGCAGATCCTTGCCGCCGTCCTCGCGCGGCAGGTGCTGCAGCAGCAGGATGGCCAGCAGGTCTTCGCGCGGATCGATCATGTAATAGGTCGATGCGGCACCGGACCAGCCGAACTGCCCCGGCGAGCCCGGCTGGCCACGCCGCGCGGGATCGAGCACCACATAGCCGCCGAGCCCGAAACCTTCGCCCGCGCTGAACTGGTTCACCGGCGGATCGAGCATGCTCAGATGGTTGCGCAGCATCAGCTCGACCGTCTTGCGGCCAAGCACGGTGTGGCCGTCCAGCGTGCCGCCATCGAGCAGCATCTGGGCGAAGCGCGCGTAGTCGGCGGCAGTGGAGTACAGGCCGCCGGCGCCGCTGGCGTAGGCATTGAGCGGTGCGCCTGGACGCGTGGCGCTGGGGCCGTCAGCGATGCGCAGCTTGCCGTCCTTGCCCATGGCGGTGATGTCGGCCACGCGGGCACGCTTGGCGACGGGTACGGCGAAACCGGTATCGCGCATGGCCAGCGGCTCGAAGATGCGCGTCTGCAGAAAGTGTTCGAAGGATTCGCCGGACACCACTTCCACCACCCGCGCCGCCAACTCAAGCGAGGCACCGTCGTAGCCGAAGCGCACGTCCGGATCGGCGGCCAGCGGCACGCGGCTCATGCGTTCCGCGAAGCCACGCAGATCCTTCGCGCCATGCGGATCGATGCGCTCCATCCGCTGCACCGCTTGCTCGTCGCCCTTCAATCCCGCCGGATAGCCGGCCGTATGCGTGAGCAGCGCATGCAGCGTAATGGGCCTGGCGGCCGGACGCAGCGCGGGATGCTCCGCATCGCCGCCCGTCATCACCTGCGGATGCTCGAAGCCAGGCAGGTAGCGCGACAGCGGATCGTCCAGCGCAAGCTTGCCTTCTTCCATCAGCATCAGCACGGCGACCGTGGTCACCGTCTTGGTCATCGAGTAGATGCGGAAAATATCATCGCGCCGCAACGGTTCGCGCCGCGCCAGATCCCGATAGCCATAGGCTTGCCAATCGACGATACGGCCATGCCTCGCCACCAGCGCTACCGCACCGAGATAGCCGTCCGCACCTGTCGCCTCATGCAGATACGCGTGGAGACGCTGCAGCCTCTCTGCGGCAAAACCCTCGTCCTTCGCCGCCGCCGCAAGCAACGGCATATCCGCCGCCAGCGCCGGCCATGCGCACAAAGCGACGGCCGCCATCAAGACGGCACGTCGCCCTTGCGCCAACCACTTCGTCACAGCGTGACGGTGTACGTCAGCGAGGTCATGCGCCCGCGGCCCGCCCAGTAGTTCTGGTAGCCCGCCAGCTGCGACCAGCTGAGGATGTATTGCCGGTTGAACAGATTCTCCACGCCCAGCGACAGCTTGCCGTGCTTACCCAGGTCGTAGTTCACGCCCAGGTCAAACAGCGTGTAGCCCTTGGTCTGTTCGGAGTAGCTGAACTGCGCGCCGTCGTAAGCGCGCGTGTCCTGGCCGGAGACGTGGCGGCTGAACAGCGTGGTGAAGCCCAGCGTGGCGTCGGCATTCGGCAGGAATTTCCAGGTGGCAGCGGCGGCGAACTTGTCCGGATTGATATCCAGCACGCCCAGCGGCTTGTTCATGCCGCCCGAGCCGTAGCGACCGGCCGGATCGGCCGACCAGAACGCGGTCTTGCCGCGGATGCGCGAGTACAGGCCGGTCAGCTTGAACTCGTTGCTGAAGCGCCACTCGCCGGTAATCTCGGTGCCTTCGATCCGTACCGGCGCACGGCTGAGGATGAAGTCCGCGGTATGCGGATCCACGGCGAGCGAGGAACCGAACGGCGACTTCGACACGTAGTGGGTGGCGCCGAACGCGCCGTGATCGCCATGCCAGTTGAAGCCGCCCTCATAGTTCTTGAACACGATGGCATTGAGGTCGCGGATCTTGTCCACCGACTGCCCGGGCGTATTGATGTTGCGCAAAGGAATGCCGATGTTCGGCAGGGTAAAGCCTTCGCTGTACGACAGGAACGTCGACCACTGGTCATCCACGCGCCAGATCGCACCGAAGTTCTTCAGCCCTTCCTTGTACTTCAAGCCGCCGCCCTGCACGAACACGCGGTTGCGGTAATAGGTGGTGTTGTAGCTGTTGACGGTGAGCTTGTCGTCCTCGCGGCGATAGCCGCCGCTCAGCGTCACCGGGCCGATATCCCACGACAGCTGCGCGTACGGCGCCACGCTCTTGTAATCCATCGGCGGCACCCATAACCGGCTGGTCAGGGCCAGGCGCTGCTGCGCCTGGTCCTTGCCGAAGTCGATGCCGGTATGCAGCTCCAGGCCGGTGATATTGAAGATATCCGGCCGCGTCCACGAGGTGCGCAGTCCCTTCTTGTGCACCACGATTTCCGACTGGTCGTACAGCGTGCCGAGCGGGGCGATCAGCGGATCCTGCTTGTCTTCGGTGTTTTCCGGCAGGTAGCGCATGGACTGGTCGGCCTTGTAGGCGTTGATGTCCAGATAGCCGCCGAAGAATTTGTCATTGGTGTATTGCAGCTGGTACTGCTTGAAGTCGTTGAAGGCGTCCTTGGCGCCGAAGATCTGGCCCTTCTCCGAGGTATTGGTGCGCGGCACCGCGCACGGCGGGACGTCGGTGGGGCCGCGGCAGCCGAGCACCTGGATGTATTCGCCCTTGCCCTCGATGCGGAAGCGGCTGACGCTGGCCTGCAGGCGCTGCTCGTTGTCGGCGCCGAAGTTGAAGCCGACCTTGGCGTACAGGTTCCTGGTTTCCGAATCGGCCAGCGAGCCGCTGGTATTCAGGCCGATGCGCCGGCCATTGCCGTCGTAGCTGATGCCGCGATCGATATACGAGGCGGCCAGCAGCGCGTCGAACTCCTGCTGCTTGTGCGAATAAGTGGCGCCGACCTTCCAGCCTTCGCTGTCGCTGTGCGCCTGGGTCTGGTAGCGCGCGGTCAGGGTGACTTCGTCGCCGTCCTTGGTCGGCGTCTTGGAGAGGTAGTTGATGATGCCGCCCGCCGCGCCGATGCCCTCGGATGCGGATGGACCATTGATCACCTCGACACGGCCGATGATGCCCATATCGGTAAACGTGCCGTTGCGCGTGCCTTCGCGCAGCGGCGAACCCTGCGGCACACCGTCGAACAGGCGCAGCGGAATGCGGCCGCGCAGGGTCTCGCCGGTATTGCTCATGGCCTGCGAGGATTCGGCATAGCCCGGCACCGAGCGCGCCAGCACCGCCGTCGCATCCTCGGTCACCAGCAAGGTGTGCTGGATTTCTTCCTTCGATATCACCGTAATCGCGCCCGGAATCTCGTCGATCGCCTTGGGGCTGCGCGTGCCGGTGACGATCACCTGCTGCAGGTTGACCGCGTCCTTGTCGTTCTTCCTGGTGTTGGCATCGTTCTGCGCGGTGCCGTTCGCCGCTGGCGCATCCTGCGCCGGCGCGCCGACGGCGTAGGCCAGCAGAATGCCGCTGATGGCGGCGGTGAGTGGCTTGATCATGTCTTGTCTCGTCTTGGTACCGCCTTGCGGCGGGTCGGCGCGCATGGCGCGCCGGGGACGGTGCTTCGTCTTCGAACTGGCGACGCCCTCCCCTCAGGCATCCCGACGGCCCATGTCTTCTTATGCGAACCGCTTTTGGCGCGGCTGTGCTGCAACCACGTTGGATTGCGAGCGAGCCTATGCGCTTCGCTGTCGGCGTAGAACCGTCGCGGACTATGTTCAGAGGCTAGTTTTTGTTGCTTACGAAGGAAGCTCTGCTATGCGGCAATGCAGCAGCGGACGTGCTCAGCGCGGCTTCGCCTGCATCGCCTTTTTGCTTTCCTGCAGCAGCACGGTGACGAGCCGCACGCGCACGCTTGAGCGCGACCACACGATGCCGATGCGCCGCGGCACCGCCGGGTTGGGCAGCGCAATGCGCACCAGCTGCAGGCCTTCCGGCCAGGGCTGCGCCCAGTCCGGCACCAGCGACACGCCCAGGCCGCGGTCGACCATCACGGCGATCGCATTGAGCGCGTTCAGTTCGAAGCGTTCGCGCGGGACGATATCGTTCGCGCGCAGATAGTCATCCGCCTGCCGCCCGCCCCACTGGTTGCGGTCGTAGCGGATCAGCGGCTGGGTGGCGAGCAGTTCGTGCGGGTCGCGGCCGGCCATGCTTTTCGGCGCCAGCACGATCAACGGTTCCTCGCGCAGCAGCAGCCATTCGCAGGTCTTGGGCAAGGGGAACGGCGCCTGCAGCACCACGGCCGCATCGAGATCGCCAGCCTCCACGGCGCGATACAGATCCACCGAATAGCCCGGCTTGATAAAGACATTGATCTGCGGAAAGGCATCGACCATGCGCGCCAGCACGTCCGGCAGCATGCCCGCCAAAGCGGTGGGACAGGCGCCCAGGCGCAGTTCGCCGGAGACCGCGCTGTCGTTGGCCACGCTGCGCAGATCGGAGACGCTGCGCAGCAGTTCGCGTGCGCGCTCGAGGATGCGCGAACCTTGTTCGGTCACGCTGACGGTGCGGCCGACGCGTGCGATCAGCGTCGCGCCCAGCTCGCGCTCCAGCGTGCGGATCTGCTGCGCCACCGCCGCCGGCGTCACGTTCAGCACCCGCGCCGCCGCCGCCATCGAGCCCTGGTCGACGACGGTGACAAAGGTATTCAGGAATTGCGTTTCCACGTGCCGCCCTCATCGGTCTTGCCCCCGCGGGGACGATGGGAGAGCAGGGAAAATGCGTCAAGAGCCAAAAGTGCCGCAGTGCCATGGACTGAAATCCTTCTCCCTCCGGGAGCACGCGGGGAGGGCACAGGGATGTGCCCGGCTTTGAGGAGCGAGGAAGGTGGCGGTAGCCGGATGAGGGTACGTGCGGAGCGAATCGCCCGACTTCGCCCGAACCCTCACCCCAACCCCTCTCCCGGAGGGAGAGGGGCTTCACGCTTCGAACGGGAGTAGATCGTCAACCCTTCCAACGACCGCGTCGGCGCCGGAAACGGTAGGCTGGCCAGATAGCCGATCACAATGCATAGCAGGATCGAGACGGCCAGATAGAAGTACGGATGCACCAGATGGAACGACCAAGCGATCAGCGTCAGGACGATGCTCGAGGCGATCCCGATCGCCACGCCCGGCGAATTCGCGCGCCGCGTGAACATCCCCAGCGTATAAGCACCCGCGAAACCGCCACCGAGCAAGCCCGCCAGTTCGATCGATACGTCGAACAGCGAGTGGATATCGAAACGCGAGAGCAACAAGGCAGTGGCGATGCCGACCAGGCCCACCGCCACCGTCATGAGCTCCGCCATCAGCACGCTTTTCTTCGGCGAAGGGTTTTTCACCAGCTTCTCGTAGAAGTCGACCGAGATCAGCGTCGCCACACTGTTCATGATGCCCGACAGCGTCGCCATCGCCGCCGCGAAGATGCCGGCGATGATCAGGCCGGTCACGCCCATCGGCAGCTCCGCGGCGATAAACAGCGGGAAAGTCGCGTCGATCGGCAGCAGCGGATTCATGCGCTCGGGGTTGTCCTTGTAGAACACGAACAGCGCCGTGCCGATCAGATAGAACACGAAGCCGCCGGGAATCATGATCGCGGCGAACATCCAGATCGAACGGCCCGCTTCCTTGTCCGACTCGGTCGACAAGGTGCGTTGCATCAGCACCTGGTCCTTGGGAAAGGTCAGCACCACGTCGAACAGCACCAGGAACAGGAAGCCCCACACCGTGGCCTTGGTCAGATCGAAACTGAAATCCAGCAGATGCATCTTGTGGTTGGCGCTGGCGGTGGCCATGAACTGGCCCAGCCCGCCGTGCACATGCCACACGATAAAACCGATCACGAACAGCGCGCCGCCCATCTTCACCAGCACCTGCACGAAGTCGGTCCAGATCACCGCCTTCATACCGCCCATCGCGGTGTAGACGATGGTGAACACGCCCATCAGCACCACGCTCAAGCTCACACTGATGCCGGTGATCGTGGCGATCGCCAGCGCCGGCAGGAACAGGATCACGCTCATGCGGCTGCCGATCTGGGTGACAATGCACAGCGCGCTGGCCAGCATGCGGATGGCCGGATGGAAGCGGGTTTCCAGATACGAGAACACCGACATCAGATCCAGGCGGCGCAGCAGCGGCACGATCCATACCGCCACGAAGGCCAGGCCGAGCACGGCGATCAGGTTGTTGGTGAGATAGGTCCAGTTGCTTTCGAAGGCCTTGGCCGGGATGGCGATAAAGCTGATCGAGCTGGTGTTCGCTGCGTAGAGGCTGACGCCGGCGGCCCAGAACGGAATGCTGCGGCCGCCGACGAAGAAATTCGCCGTGCTGTTGCGTTTCTCGCGCAGATAAAAGTACAGGCCGATGCCGAACATGGCGGCGAGGTAGACCAGGATCACCACCCAGTCCAGCCACTTCAGCAGCAGCTTGCCGGATTGCAGCTGCGCGGTGTGCATCGCGTAGCCGCCGCTTTCGCGCTGCGCCCAGGTAAAGCCATCCGCCGATGCGGCCATGACGGCATCGGCGGCGGGTGTCGCGCCGGGCAGCGTGGCCCAGGAAGCCGTGATGGCGTGGTAAGTCATCGGCCGCACGCCTGCGGGAGTCTCAACCAGGTAGAGCAGATGCGCCTGGCCCAAGGCGCGCGGCGCGGCAGCGAGCAGCTTGCCGGGGACGGTGGCGGCTTCGCTCCAGCCTTTGGTCGGTGACCAGCGCAGCAGTTGCTGCTTGTTGTCGCGCGTGACGGCGACGAACAGGTTCGCGCCTTGCGCGACCAGCGACAGTGCCGGCTCGCTGCCTGGCCATGCGGGGATGTCGTTCCATCCGGCGCGTGGATCGGCCGGATTCGCACGCCAGACATGAGGCTTGCCGTCCGCGCCGATGCCGGCGACGAACAGCGTGTCGGCGGAAACCGCACCACGCGCGTCCGCGATAGCGGCCGGCAGCGCGGGCAAGCCGCTCACTTCCAGGCGATCGCCGCGCAGATGCAGTTCGGCCAGCGCCGCGCGCCCCTGATCCGACCCCATCAGATAAGCGCGCGTGCCGTCCTGAATCAGCGATACCTCACCCTGCGTTGCGGCAGGCCAGGCCAATGCCAGCCAGCGCTTGCGCGCCTCGTCGAGACGCCACGCCTGCCCTGGCGCAAGCGCCACGGTCTGCCCATCGATCACCGCCATGCCCACCAAGGGTTGCGACGTCGCCAAGGCGGGCAAGCCGGCCTCGCGCAGCGGCGTAAGGCTTTCGGCATGCAGCGGCAGCGCCAGCACGAGCCAGGCCAGGCAGAACAAGCACAGACGGAACACCTGGAGCCGGGCCTCTCGATACTGTCGCGATACGGATTCCCTCGCCGGGCGCGGCGCCCTCACCGCTTGTGCGCCGCGGCGAGCAGGGCCTGCGCCCGTTTGAGGAAGGGCAGGTCAACCATCTTGCCATCGACCATGAAGGCGCCGCGACCCTGGTTGGCCGGCTCGCGCGCGGCGTCGACGATGCGCCGCGCGCTTTCGATCTCCGCCTCGGACACCGCGAAGGCCTCATTGGCCAACGCCACCTGGCGCGGATGGATGCAGCTCTTGCCGAGATAGCCGAGCCTGCGCGCCAAGGCCGCTTCCGCGCGATAGCCATCGCCATCGGCAACATCGGCGAAGGCGCCGTCCAGCGCGAACACATCCGCCTGCGCCGCGGCCATGCGCATGGCGAAGAGCACCGAATGCACATTGGCCAGGTCATGCCGCTCGATGCCGTACGGCTCGAACATATCGGCCAGCCCGAGCTGCAAGCCCGCCACGCGCGGATGCGCGCCGGCGATGGACGCCGCGCGCGCCAGCGCACGCGGCGTCTCGATATTGACCAGCAGGCGAGTGCGCCGCTTCCACCCGCGCGCCGCTTCCACCCGCGCGATCATGTCCACCGCCGCGCGCACTTCCTCGGCGGATTCGATCTTGGGCAGGTTGATCAGGGTGACGCCGTCGCCGACTACCGCCTCCACGTCGTCGGTGAAGTACGGCGTGGATGGCGCATTGGTGCGCACGATCATCAGCTTGGGCGATTGCCGCGCGGCTTCGGTGGCGAGGAAGGCCGCCACCGCGGTGCGCGCACCGCCCTTGAGTTCCGGCGTCACCGAGTCTTCGAGATCGAACGACAGCGCATCCGCCTCGCCGGCCAGCGCCTTGGCGAACAGCTCCGGGCGCCCTCCGGGGACGAACAGCTTGCTACGCATGGACGCAGAGCGGCGGATAAGTCATGCCGCTAGTGTGCGGCAGCGATCCGGTGCGATCGGTACAGCGCTGGCTTGTTCAGACGATAGCGATGCTATCGATTCGCCGCGGTGCGGCATGCCGCAGACTCGTCATTCCGGCGCAGGCCGGAATCCAGTGACGGCATCGCCTGATTGTCGCGAAAGACCGATCTGCCATTTTCACGAAGATCCAACTCATCGTCACTGGATTCCGGCCTGCGCCGGAATGACGGCCCTGGTGATGGTGCGGCAGGAGAACAGGGCCGCGGGCGTCAACACGCCCGCGGCCTCCCACATTACGGATCGAACTTCTTCTCGACACCCAGCTGGATCGACTGGTTGTCGCGCGTGCTGTTGTCCAGCAGGTTCTGGTACTCCAGCCGCACCGACCAGCCCTTCAGCGTCTGCAGCATCACGCCTGCGCCCACCAAGGTGTGGTTGCGCGTGGTGTTGCCCAGTACCGCCTGGTACAGCGGGCCGCCCAGCAGGTCCGCGTAGCGCATGGCCGCCACGCTCGCGCCCTGGAAGTCGTGGCGGAATTCCGCGCGCAGCTGCGGCATCCACACGCCGTAGTCGCGCTTGACCACCCACTGTGCGCGCAGGCCGAGCACGCCGGTGCTGGTCTTCACGGTCGAGCTCTCGTAGCGCAGCGCATAGACGTTGTCGCCGTGCTCGGTATAGCTGTCCAGCGTGGCGCGGGCGAAGTCGAAGCGGCCGTACGGCGAGATCAGCATGCCGTCCTCGGTGCGGTGTTCGTAGCCTACCGAGAGCGAGGCGAAGTACTGCTTGCCGTCGCGGCTGCCGGTCACCGTGTTGCCGTTGTCGGTGACGTAGCGGCGCGAGTCGAACGACATCTTCTGGTAGCCGATCAGCGCGTCGATATACACCAGCGGCGCCGGGCGATAGCTGCCGTAGACCGCTGCGCTGTAGGCATCGACCGTGCTGCGGCTGTCGTGCTTGCCCACGTCGGAGGAGTCATGGCCGTAGCCGACGCCCACACCCGCCGCGAACTTGTCGCCGAAGGCCCGATCCGCGCCCAGGCTGACGCCCGAGGTGGTGAAGTCGATGCCGTCGTCGCTGCTGCCCGGCAAGGTCTTGCCGAAGTTCACCGCACCGCCGGTCCACACCGACCAGGTACCCGGCTGGCCGGCCGAACCGCTGCGCTGGCCCTGGCCCTGGCCCGAGGTCGGCTCATCCGGCTGCACCAGGAAGCGGCGGCCCCAATCCTCGCGACCCCAGTCATCGTCGCGGCCGCGCAGGCCCGCCATCGGATCGCGGTTCTGCCGTGCGCTGGCCGAGCTGAAGCTGATGCCGTTGCTGAAGCCGCCGCCGCCGTTGCCGGTGTGCAGCGATTCCAGGCGACGCTGGAAGTTGTTGATCTGGCCCACCGCCAGGCGCCGCGCCGAATCGGCCTGCGCCTGCAGGATGCCCAGCACTTCGGCGTCCTTGGACGGATCGCTGCGGCCGGTCACGGTGATCGTCACCGTCGCCGTGGCCGAGGTGGCGTAGGCGTTGCTCAGCGTGTAGCTGACCTGCGCCTGGCCGCTGTAGCTGTTGGCCGCGGTGAATTCCAGCGTGTAGCCCGAGGTGCCGCTGTTGTGGATATGCGCGTTGCCCGCGCCCGCCGGCGACACCGCGATCAGCGTTGCCGCGGTGAACGGACCGCCGTGCGCCGCCGCGGTCAGATCCACCTGCACCGTGCGGCCGGCCACCACGTTGGCGGTCAGCGCCGCCGGCAGCGGGATCGGATTGACGGTGACGGTGATATGCGCCGGCGTCGAGGTGCCGAACGGGTTGGACAGCGTGTAGTCGATGCCCACCGCGCCGGATGCATCCTGCGGCGCCGTGTACACGATGTCGGTGCCGTTCACCGCCGCCGTGCCCTTGGCCGGCGGGGTGACGATGGCCGTGCCGGTGAACGGCGCGCCGGTGGCGCCCGTGGTGGCGTGGATGGTGACCGACTGGCCGGCCAGCACCGTGGCGCTCTGCGCGGCCGCGACCGGCACCGCCAGCGGCGTCACGGTCACCGTCACCGTGGCAGGCGTCGACGTACCGCCGGGGCCTGTTGCCGTGTAGGTGAAGCTGTCGGTGCCGAAGAAGTTCGCCGCCGGCGTGTACACCGCATTGAGGCCGTTGACCGTCGCCGCGCCGTGCGCGGGTGCCTGCGCCACCGCGATGCTGGTGATCGGGCCGGTGTCGTTGGCGGTCACGTTGATGGTGACGGGTGCGTTGGCCGGCGTGGTGGCGGTGTCATTCACCACCACCGGCACGGGCTGGTTGATGCCCACCGTGTAGGGCTGGGTGCCGGTGAAGCCGTGGCTGTCCGTCGCCATGATGGTGAAGGTGAAATTGCCCGCGGTGGTCGGCGTGCCGCTGATGACGCCGGCGCTGCTCAGCGCGATGCCCGGCGGCAAGGTGCCGCTGCTGAGGCTGTAGGTAAAGCTGTTGCTGCCGCCGGAGGCGCTCACCGTCTCGTTGTAGGCGACCGATACCTGGCCGCCCGGCAGCGTGGTGCGGGTGAACACGATGGCCGGCGTATTCACCGTGAGGGTGTAGGCCTGGTTCGCGCTGAAGCCGAAGCCGTCGGTAGCCTTGACAGTGAAGTTGAAGGTGCCGGCCGTGGTCGGCGTGCCGGACAGTACGCCGGCACTAGTGAAGCTGATGCCCACCGGCAGTGCGCCGGAAACCAGGCTGAAGGTGTAGCCGCCGTTGCCGCCGCTGGCGGTCAGCGTCTGGCTGTAGGCGATGCTGCCCGTGGCCGCCGGCAATGTGGCCGGCGCGATGGTGATCGTCGGGGCATTCACCGTGATGGTGTAGGCCTGGCTGCCGCTGAAGCCGAAGCCGTCAGTGGCCTTGATGGTGAAATTGTAGGAACCCGGCGTGGTCGGCGTGCCGGACAGCACGCCGGCGCTGGTGAAACTGATGCCCACCGGCAGCGAGCCCGCCGTGAGGCTGAAGCTGTAGCCGCCATTACCGCCGCTGGCCGTGATCGTCTGGCTGTACGCGACGCCGCCCGAGCCCGCCGGCAGCGTGGCCGGCGTGAGCGTGATCGTCGGCGCGTTCACCGTGAACGTATAGGCCTGGCTGCCGGTGAAGCTGGCGCCATCGGTGGCGGTGATGGTGAAGTTGTAGGAGCCGGCCGCGGTCGGCGTGCCGGACAGCAGGCCAGCACTGGTCAGGCTGATGCCCGCCGGCAGCGCGCCGGCCGAGAGGCTGTAGGTATAGGTGCCGTTGCCGCCGCTCGCGGTGATCGTCTGGCTGTAGGCGATGCCGCCGGTACTGGCCGGCAGCGTGGACGGCGCCACGGTAATCGCCGGCGCGGCCAGCACCAGCGCCACCGGCTGGGTCGCCGTGAACGGCGCGCCGGTACCGGTGCTGCTGTCGGTCGCCCTCACGGTGAAGTTGAAGGTGCCGGCGACCGTCGGCGTGCCGGACAGCACGCCGGCCGACGACAGCGACAGGCCTGCCGGCAAGCTGCCCACGCTGAGCGCGTAGGTGTAGGCCGGCGTGCCGCCGCTGACGGTGAAGGTGTGGCTGTACGCCGCCTCCGCCGTGCCGCTGGCCGGCGCGGCGGAAGTGAACACCACCGTGCCCGCGCCCACCGTCATGTTGTAGGCCTGGCTGCCGGTGAAGCTGCCGCTGTCGGTGGCGGTAATGGTGAAGTTGAAGCTGCCCGCAGCCGTCGCCGTACCGCTGAGCACGCCGGAGCTGCTGTTCAGCGCCAGGCCTGCCGGCAGCGCGCCGGAAGTCACGCTGTAGCTGAACGTGGTCGGATGGCCTTCGGACGCGGTGATCGTCTGGCTATAGGCGTTACCGATCACCGGTGACGGCAAGGTGGTCGGCGACAGCGTGATGGTCGGCGCCACGATGGCCAGCGTGTAGCTGCCGGACACATGGAACGGTGCGCTGGTGCCGGTCGAGCTGTCGGTCGCCTGCACGGTGACATTGAAGTTGCCCGCGGCCGTCGGCGTGCCGGACAGCACGCCGGCGGACGACAGCGTCACGCCCGGCGGCAGCGCGCCGGAGATCACCGCATAGGTGTACGGCGAGGTGCCGCCGCCCGCGGTGAAGCTGCCGGCCACCGGCGTACCGGCGGTGCCGTTGATGGTGGCGCCCGTGGCGGGCGTCAGCGTCAGCGTCGGCGCATTCACCGTGAGGGTGTAGCTGTTGCTGCCGGTGTAGGGGCCGGTGCCGGTGCTGCTGTCGGTCGCCGTGATGGTGAAGTTGTAGGCGCCGGCGCCCGTGGGCGTACCGGTGATCGCACCGCTGCTGCTCAGGCTGAGGCCGGTCGGCAGCGAGCCGGCGGTGACGGCGTAGGTGTAGGTGCTGGTGCCGCCGGAAGCGGTCACGTTCTGCGAGTAGGCCGCGGCGATGGTCGCGTTCGGCAGCGAGGCCGGCGCGACCGTGATGCTCGGCGGATTCACGGTCAGGCTCAGCGCGCCGCTGGTGGCGGAGAACGGACCGGTGCCGCCGCTGCTGTCGGTGGCGGTCACGGTGAAGTTGAACGTGCCGCCCGCGGTGGGCGTGCCCGACAAGGTGCCGTTGCTGGCCAGCGTCACGCCCGCCGGCAGGCCGCCAGAGGCGATCGTGTAGGTGAACGGCGCGGTGCCGCCGGTCGCGCTGGCGAGCGAGCGGCTATAGGCGGCGCCCACCGTGGCGGGCAGCGGGTTGGTCGGCGTGTAGTTGATCGTCGGCGCGTTGATGGTCAGCGTCAGCGTGCCGCTGGTCTTGTTGAACGGACCGGTGCCGGTGCTGCTGTCGGTCGCCTTGACGGTGAAGTTGAACGTGCCGTTCGCCGTGGGCGTGCCGGACAGCGTGCCGTTGGCGGCCAGCGCGACGCCGGCCGGCAGGCTGCCGCTGGCGATCACATAGGTGTACGGCGACGCACCGCCGCTCGCACCCGCGACCGACTGGCTGTACGCCACGCCGACCGTGCCGGCGGCCGGGCTGGACGGCGTGTAGGTGATGGTCGGCGGCGAAACGGTGATCGTCGCGGTGGCCGGTGCCGAGGTACCGCCCGCATTGGTCGCCGTGTAGGTGAAGCTGTCGGGGCCGGCGTAGCCGGGCGTCGGCGTATACGTGATCGAAGTGCCACTGGCGGTGGCGGTGCCATGCGCCGCAGCGGTGCCGACTGCAACCGAGGCCGGCGCGCCGCCGGTGATGTTGAGCGTGATCGGGTTGTTGGTGCTGTTGTACGCGACCGTGGCGCTGACCGGATTGGCGATCGGCGGCGGCAGGTTCTGCACGGTGATGCTGAGATTGTTGCCCGAGAAGAAATGCGTCGGCAGGCTGCTGTCCGTCACGCGTACGGTGAAATTGGTCGTACCCAGCGCGGTGGCCGTGCCACTGATCGTGCCATTGCTGGCCAGCACGAGGCCGGCCGGAAGCGTGGTGCCGCCATCCAGCGTATAGGTGTACGGAGCCGTTCCCCCGGATGCGGCCAGCGTGAAGCTGTAGGGCGAATTGAGGACCGCCGCCGCCGGCGTATTGGTGACGCTGATGTTCGGGGCGGCGACCGTGATCGAATAGCTGGCCGTGCCGGACACCGGCGTGGCGGCGCTGTCGGTGGCCGTGATCGCGAATGCAAACGTGCCCTGCGTGGTGGGCGTACCGGAGATGGTGTTGCCGCTCAGCGTCAGCCCTCCGGGCAAGGAACCGCTGCTGACCGCGAAGGTATAGGGGCCGGTGCCGCCGGATGCGGTCAGGTTCACTCCGGCGTAAGCGATGGCCACGGTGCCCGATGGCATGGTCGGCGGCGAAATCGTGATGGGCGACGTCGCCGGCTGGATGTGCAGCGTCACCACGACGTTGTTGCTGCCCGAGCCATCGTCGAACGTGAAGGTATCCGTGGTGGCGCCATCACCGCTGTTGACATAGGTGATCTGGGAGCCGGCATGGCTGGTCGTGGTAGCCGTACCGTGCTGCGCAGCCGTCTTGACGTCGCCGATGCCGAAGCCGGCGACGGCCTGGCATGACGAAGCGTCGATGGTGATCGTGCCGCCCGCCGTCATCGGCGATCCGGCACTCGCATTGGAAGGTGTGAACGTCGTGCACGCCGCACGCGTTATCCCTGGCGCCGCCAGCATGACGCATAGCAACAGGAAAGCTGTCCAGCGGCCGAATAAACTACGGCCGAGCCCATGGCGCATCGCGTCGCGATGCTTCGACTCCGTATGCCACATGACTTGTCCCCTGCTTGCCCATCTTCCCAACGGGCGGGCGCCTGGCGGCGCATTCGTGAAAGCTGCCGTGGCTCGTGAACGAGCAGCCGCGGTACCGGACCCCTCCGCCGGCGGACTTCTGGCCTCGCCCGGCGGTCCTGCACCTACCCCCTAAGTGCTTACCCTCCTTGGGCAAGCAGCGCGACATTGTGACCTGGCTCACGAAGTGCTTGTCAAGATGCCGGGTGATGAGCAAAAGTTAAGTGATCCGGCCAGGGGCTCTTTTCGCCGGCACAACCAGGGGGGAATACTCATGTCACAACCCTTTCTCGGGCAGATCATGCCCGTGGCGTTCAATTTCGCGCCCAGGGGATTCGCCTTGTGCAACGGACAGCTGCTGCCGATTGCACAGAACCAGGCGCTGTTCTCGCTGTTGGGCACGTATTACGGCGGCAACGGCACCACGAATTTCCAGTTACCGGATCTACGCAGCCGCACGCCCGTGGGTTCTAACAACGGCTCGGACATCGGCCAGACCGGCGGCGTCGAGAACGTGACCCTGCTGCCGACGCAGCTGCCGGGGCACAACCACGGTTTCGCCGGAACCACGACCGCGGGCGGCACGCGCATTCCAGCCGGCAATGTCCTGCTTGGCGCGACCGGCGCGCAGAAGGTCTATGGCAGCACCGGCGGCCCGCAGATTCCGCTCAACGTGCTCGCCAACGCCGGCCAGACGCTGCCGCATTCCAACCTGCAGCCATACACGGTGCTGAATTTCTGCATCGCGCTCAATGGCATTTATCCCTCGCGCAACTGACCGGAGCTCTTGCCATGTCCACACCTTATGTTGGCGAGATCCGTCTGTTTCCCTACAACTTCGCGCCTAACGGCTGGTTCGATTGCGACGGCCGCCTGCTTTCCATCGCGGAATACGAAGTGCTGTACACCCTGCTCGGCACCACTTACGGCGGCGACGGCATAAACACCTTCGGGCTGCCCAACCTGTGCGGCCGCGTGCCGATCCACCAGGGCACCGGACTGGGCATGGGCACCTACGTGATCGGACAGATGTCCGGCACCGAGTCGGTCACCTTGCTGCCCAATCAGATGCCGGCCCACACGCATGCTTTCTATGCCGCGGATTCGGCGGCGAGCGGTACCGCACCGGCCGCCAATCTCCAGCTCGGCTCGGTCAGTGGCGACACGCTGTACACCAACACCATCAGCGGGATCAGCGGCGGTCTTCTGGCGCCGGCATCCGTGGGTCCCGCGGGAGGCAGCCAGCCGCACGACAACACCATGCCGTCATTGGTCGCGCGCTTCTGCATCGCGTGGGCCGGCGTCTTCCCGTCGCAGGGCTGACGCTCATCGATCGATCACAAGGACCAACATCATGAGCGATCCCTTTACCGGCGAAATCCAGATCTACGGCTTCAACTTCGCGCCCTACAACTGGGCCACGTGCTCGGGTCAGCTGATGCCGATCCAGCAGAACACCGCGCTGTTTTCGCTGCTCGGCACGATGTTCGGCGGCAATGGCACGTCCAACTACCAGCTGCCGAACTACATTGGCAATGCCGCCTGCGGCCAGGGCAGCGGGCCCGGGCTGACGCCGCGCACGATGGGCGAAACGTTCGGCTCCGACAGCGTGACCTTGCTCTCCACCGAGATGCCGTTCCACAGCCATGGGGCGACCATCTACAACCAGCCGACCACGGCCAATCGCAGCGGCATCCCAGCCTCCGGCGATGCGGTGATTACGCCGGAGAACGTGCAGATACTTGCCGTAGGCACCACGCCTAACGTCAACTTCCCGGTCCAGACGATCGGCAGCACCGGTGGCGGCCAACCGCACCAGAACCAGCAGCCCTACCTCACGCTCAACTTCTGCATCTGCCTGTCGGGTGTCTTCCCGCAGCGTCCGTGAGCACGACCACCACCTTGACCTTTCCCCTGTTGCGGGCAGCCTGGCTGCCCGCAACAGGGAAAGACCTTCGGCCGGGCCTGAGCTGGCGCGAAGCACGCAACGCCGACCTGCCGTTCTTCCGCCTGCTCTACGCCGATGTGCGCGCCGACGAACTGGCGCTGACGCCGTGGCCCGAGGCCGTGCGCAAAGCCTTTCTCGACAGCCAGTTCGCGCTGCAGCACCAGCACTACACCGCGCATTACCAGCCGGCGGATTACCTGGTGATCGAAGATGACGGCGCACCCGTGGGCCGCCTGTATCTGCATCGCGACGGACACGAAGCCAACGTCATCGATATCGCGCTGCTGTCGGCAACGCGAGGACGCGGCATCGGCACGGCCTTGCTCAAGATGGTGCAGCAGACCGCGCTGCGCGACGGCCTGGACAGCGTCATGCTGCACGTCGAACACCGCAATGCCGGCGCGCGCCGGCTCTACGAACGCGCGGGTTTCGTGCTCGAGGAAGATATCGGCAGCCACCTGCGCATGCGCTGGATGGCCGCCGCGGCCGCGCTCAGTTGAACAGCGCCTGGTAGATAAAGCCGGTGCGGTCGCGCGCGATCGGCACCAGGAAGATGCCGAATTCGCCGATGGACGCATGCTTCATCTGGTAGATCTTCTGCGGGAACACGATCGCCGCCTCGTGGCGGAACAGCAGCGAGAACGGTGCGCGCACCATGCCCTGGAATTCGTTCACCGGCAGCGGCCGCGCCTCCACCAGCGCGAACGGTGCATTGCCGTCGTGATCCAGCGCGACCGTGAAGGTCTCGCCCACATGTCCCGCGAAGTGTTCCAAAGCAAAGAAATTCATCGCGCCGCCCCCTATACGCCGCTGATGGAAGGGCGCCGAGTGTCGCACAGAAGCGGCGGCGTTTGGCGTGCCGGCGCACGCTATTGCATATGCACGAGACCGCCTCCGATGCCCTGGCACAGGCGCAGCGAAAGCTTGCGGCCGTGGTCGAGCAGGCGGCGCATCGCTACGCCGGTGGTCACGGGCGCGGCGTCCGGGTTTTCGGCGCTGTCCGTGACGAGCTGCTGTGCCAACCGAGGGTCGGCGACGTAGCCGTGCAGGAACAGCAGCGCGGTCCATGGCGAGGGTCTGGGCGATGGCGAAGTCATGGGCGAGCTCCGGTCAATCGTGCGTCGCGCCGCTCAGCGCGGTGGCATGCATGGAAGGACGTGAAGAGAAAGCTTCGTACCAGGCAGCCAGGCGCGGGCGGCCGGCGCGGAAGTCGTATACGTCGCGGAAGTCGATCCAGCTCAGCGCGGTGGCGATGGCGATCGCGCCCAGATCGACGCCTTCCGGATCGATCCCGCGCTCCAGGTAATCGCAGGCGGCCGCGATCTTTTCGCGATACGCATCGACCAGCACCGGCCAGCGCAAGGCCTCCGGCCGCCGCTCGATATCCCAGCGCGCGGCAATGCCGGCATCGGCGATGCCTTGCGCCAGCGCCTGCGCGCGCAGGACGCGAAAGCGTGCGGCATCGGCGGGAATCAGCTTCGGTCCCTCGTTCAAGCCATCGAGGTATTCGCAGATCACGCTGGAATCGAACAGCACCGTGCCGTCGTCGAGGATCAGCACCGGCACCTTGCCCAGTGGATTGAGCGCATACACGACTTCGTTGCGCCGGGTCGGGCTGGTCTCGTGATGGATCACCTGCAGCCGATCGGCCAGGCCGCTTTCATGCGCGGCGACGAGCACCTTGCGGGCGTACGGAGAGTGCGTCTGATAGAGGAGTTTCATGCGCGCAGTTGTTCGCTCAGTGAGGGATGGATATTCCTGCCGCACAGCACGGTGGCGACGAGCCGGCCGGCGTAGCGCGCAGGCTCGGCGAGGATGGCGGCCACGCCGGCAGCGCCGGCCGGTTCGACAACCATGTCCAGGTGGCGATGGAGCAGGCGCATGGCCTGCATCAGCTGCGCGTCGTCCACCATGACGATGCGATCGCAGCACTGGCGCAGCTGCGGCAGGCGCGAGGCGATCGGCACCCGCACCGCGATACCGTCGGCGATGGTGTCCGCGCGCGCCGTTTCGATGGCGCGATCAGCCTCCAGCGACAACTTCATCGACGGCGCACCAGCAGCAACCACGGCCACGATCTCCGCCGATGGCAAGCGCGCGCGCAGCACCGAACCGATGCCTTCCAGCAAGGCGCCATTGCCCAGCGGTAACAGCACGACCTCCGGCGCAACTTCGGCGAGCAGTTCGAGCGCGATGGTGCCGGCGCCCTGCGCGATCGCCGGTTCGGCGCCGTCTTCAACGAAACGCAAGCAGTGTTCTTCCGCGTAATGGCGCGCAGCCGTCTTCGCCGCATCGAAATCGGCTCCGGCCAGACGCACGTCCGCGCCCAGCGCGCGCATCGCATCGAGCTTCAATGGATTGGCCGTCTCCGCGGCGAACACCGTGCACGGATGTCCGTGCCGCGTGGCCGCGCGCGCCAGCCCTTGCCCGAAGTTGCCCGCCGAGGCGGACACGATGGCCTCGTTGCCGCGCAGCGCAGTGGCGACGAAAAACTCCGTGCCGCGCCCTTTGAACGAGCCGATCGGGTTGCCGGTTTCGTCCTTGGCCAGCAGCCGGCAGCCCAGTGCCGCATCGAGCGCGGCGGCGGTGCGCAGCGGTGAGTTGAGAAAGACGGGATCGATCAGCCGCGAGGCGGCGACAACACCGTCGAGGTCCAGCGTGGTGGCCATGCGAAGCGCTCGTTTGAGGTGACGATGGCCGACCATGCTAGGGTGGCGCCGCGCGGTGCGGCCGCGTCCGCCGCGAGCACGGCGGGTTTTCTACCCGAACTTCGACAAGGCGACGCGGCCATGCCCACCGCACTGGATAAATTCGACCGCCGCATCCTGGCCACCTTGCAGATCGATGCGCGCCGCTCCGCCGAACTGATCGGCGCCGAGATCGGCCTGTCCGCCTCGGCGGTGCAGCGGCGCATCGCGCGGCTGCGCGAGGAAGGCGTGATCGTCGCCGAGGTGGCGATCGTCGATGCCAAACGCGCCGGGCGGCCGCTGACGCTGATCGTCGATGTGGAGGTGGAGCGCGAACGGCCCGAACTGCTGGCGAGCCTGAAGCAGTGGATCGCGATGGAGCCGGCGGTGCAGGAAGCCTGGTACGTCACCGGCGAAGGCGATTACGTGCTGGTGGTGAGTGCGCGCGATGTGGAGGATTACGACGCGCTGATGCAGAAACTGGTGGCGGAGAACGCCAATGTGCGGCGGTTTCAGACGCGCGTGGCGCTGGGTACGTTGAAGCGCGGCGCGCTGGTGCCGATCGAGGAATAAGGCCTTCAACCGATCGGGGCGAACCTGTGGCCCGCCCCGATCCAACGTGATCAGCCGGTGCGGCCAGCCTCAAACAAAAACCACACCCGCCGCTCCGTCTCGTCAATCCAGTTCTCCAGCAGGCTGGCCGTCGCGACATCCCCATACTTGTCGCACACGCCATGCACCTGGCGCATTTCCGCGGCCACCTTCAGGTTGTCCTCGCGCAATTCCGCCAGCATGTCCTGCGCGGTGACGAAATCCGCGTCGTTGTCCGGAATGCGCTGCAGCCGCGCGATATGCCCGATCGAACGGATGGTGGTGCCGCCGAGCTTGCGCACGCGCTCGGCGATGGGATCGAGCGTGGCGTAGATGCTGTCGGCCTGTTCGTCCAGCAGCAGGTGGTAGTCGCGGAAGTACGGGCCGGACATATGCCAGTGGAAGTTCTTGGTCTTCAGATACAGCGCGAAGAAATCCGCCAGCAGCGCATTGAGTTCGCCGGCGAGATCGCGGCGCGCTTCTTCGCCCAGCGCGCTGGGCGTGGTCAGCGGCGCCTTGCGCAGCTGCTTGGCTTTGCTCTTGTCTTTCATCGTCTGCGTCCTCCAGTGGGGTTCGGCCGTCCGCCGATGGTGGCACGGGGTATGCGAAGAGACGGTTACCGCTCAGGCGTCGCCGGCGGTATCGCGATGAAACAGCGCGGCCAGCACCAGCACCGGCGGCAGCGCGAAGCACCACATGCCCGCGTAGCGATACAGCAACGCGGCTGCGGCACAACCGAACGCGAAGGTCAGCACCGCCTTGCCCATGCGCGCCATGCGCCCGCGCGCTTCGGCGCGCTGTTCCTCCGGCAGGCCGTGCAGCAGGTCGGCTACATCGAGCATGAGCTGGGTGGTAGTGCCGGTCATCATGGTGGTCGGCGGCGCCTTGCCCAGATGCACGCGCTGCAGCGCGTTCTGCACCGCCATGCCGGCCACCAGGGCCAGGCCGGCCAGCATCGCCGCCGGCGTATCGCCCTGCTCGAAGCGCCCATGCGCGATCGCCACCGCACCACCCAGCAGCAGCAGGGCGAACTGGATCGCCAGCAAGGTGCGGAACACCGGCCGGCCCGCGGCAACCAGCCGATAGCGCAGCAGCCGCGACAGAATCACCACCACGCAGAACGTCGGCAGCGCCAGCAGCTTGGTGGCGATGCCGGACGCACCCATCACCAGCGCGGCACCGATGGTGACGAAGTTGCCGGTGACGTGCGCGGTAAACAGGCCATGCATGGCCAGGAAGCCGGCGGTGTCGGTATAGCCGGCGGCGAAGCTCAGCAGGGTGGGGACGGTGAGTTTCATGGGCATGGATTCCGGCGACGGGCTACCGCATGGCACGCGAGCTTTGCACCAACACGGTAGCCGTTGTCACCGCTGCCCGGCACAGTCAGCGCGGCAGGTCGAACACCAGCAGCTCGGCATCGCCGCTGCCTTCCAGTTCGATCGACGCCACGTCCTTGAGCTGCAGCGCATCGCCTGCGCTCAACACCGTGCCGTTGACCGTGACGCTGCCGCGCGCCACCTGCACGTAACCGAGGCGGCCCGGCGCCAGCTCGTGGGCGAGCTTGTCGCCGGCGGCCAGGATCGAGGCATACAGGTACGCATCCTGGTTCATCCGCAGCGAACCATCGCGCCCATCCGGCGAAACGATCAGCCGCAGCTGGCCGCGCTTGGATGCTTCATCGAAGTGCTTTTCTTCGTAGCTGGGCTCGACGCCCTGGCGCTCCGGCATGATCCAGATCTGCAGGAAATGCACCGGCTCCTGCGCGTCGTGATTGAACTCGCTGTGGCGCACGCCGGTACCGGCGCTCATGCGCTGCACATCGCCATGGCGCAGCACCGAGCCGGTGCCGAGGCTGTCCTTGTGCTCCAGCGCGCCGCCGAGCACATAGGAAATGATCTCCATGTTCTGGTGGCCATGCGTGCCGAAGCCCTGGCCGCCGGTCACGCGGTCCTCGTTGATCACGCGCAGCGGGCCGAAGCCCATGTGGCGCGGGTCGTAGTACTCGGCGAAGGAGAAGGTATGGCGGGAGGACAGCCAGCCGTGCTCGGCGCGGCCGCGTTCCTGGCTCTTGCGGACTTCCAACATATAGCCTCCGGTCTGATGTGCGATGGATTCGATGGTGTTGCCAGCCCGGGCCGACCGGCCACGAAACCGCTTGTTTTGCTTGCCACCGATATCCGATGGGCAGAGTATGAGCGCCCTTGCCGGCATGAAAAAGCGAGTGGATTGCCGGCCTATCATCGAGAATTTCGAATGTTGCGCCTGAGCCTGGACGCCCTGCAGATCCTGGACGCCATCGACCGCCGCGGCTCCTTCGCCGCGGCCGGCAAGGAGCTGCACAAGGTGCCGTCCACCATCTCCTACACCGTGGCCAAGCTGGAGGAGGAGCTGGGCGTGCAGCTGTTCGAGCGCGCCGGCCCGCGCGCCGACCTGACCCCGGCCGGCAGCGTGCTGCTGAAGGAAGGCCGCCATCTGCTACGCGCCGCGCAGGACCTGGAGGCGCGCGTGCGCCGGGTGGCTTCCGGCTGGGAAACGGAGTTCGCCATCGGCATCGATTCGCTGTTCGCGCCGATCGCCTTGCGCGAGGACATCGAGGCCTTCTACGACGTAGCCGACCGCACGCGGCTGCGGGTGGGCCAGGAAGCCTTGTCCGGCACCTGGGAAGCCCTGCTGGAACGGCGCGCGGATCTGCTGATCGGCGCCGCGGGCGAAGGCCCGTCGGGCGGCGGCTATGTGGCCGAGCCGATGGGTTCGATGCCATTCGTATTCGCCGTGGCGCCCACGCATCCGCTGGCGGCCGTCGACCGCCCGCTGGGCAAGCTGGAGCTGCAGCAGTACCGCGCGGTGGCGGTCGGCGACAGCGCGCGCAAGCTGGTCTCGCGCACGGTCGGGCTCGCCTTCGGCCAGGACGCGCTGACCGTGCCGGATATCCGCAGCAAGTACGAATTCCAGCGCGCGGGCCTGGGCTTCGGTTTCCTGCCCGAGCCGTATGCGCGCGCCGCCATCCGCGCCGGCCAGCTGGTGGTGAAGGAGGTCGAGGAACCCAAGCCGGCCGAGAGCTTCTACCTGGCCTGGCGCAGCGGCGAGGACGGCGCCGCGCTGCGCTGGTGGATCGAGCGCGCGCGCCGGCCCGGCACGCTGGAGCGGCTGCTCGCGCTATCGTGTTAGCGGTCGATCGATGACGGAGACCGCCATGGCACCCTTCGGACGCGCGCTGCGCCGGCTGCGCCAGCTGCGCGGGATAAAACAGAGCCACCTCGCCGAGCTGCTCGGCGTCACCCAGTCCACCGTCTCGCGCTGGGAGCGCGGCGAGCTGGAGCTTTCCGCCGCGCAGCGGCTGGCGTTGCAGCGATTGCTGGAAGCGCGGCCCGATCCGGCGCAGGACGCCGCGCTGAAACGGCTGGTGGAGAACTCCACGCAGAAGGTGCATCTGGTCTGCGACCGCACGCATCGCCTGCTGGCGGTATCGCCGGCGCGCTTTGCCGACTGGCGCCGCCCCGCCGCCGAGCTGCTGGGCACCTCGATGCTGGTCTATGCCACGCCGGAAATCCTCGCCGCCGAAGCATCGCTGGATGGGCGCGGCTGGTACGAGGATCGCCAAGGTTCGCTGCGCATCGCCACCGGCACCAATGCGGAACTGCCGATCCGGCCGAGCACCGCGCTGTGGGAGCGCATTGCGCTCGCCGACGGCAGCGTGGGGCGGCTGGTCACCACGCTGAGCTGAGCGCCGCGCATATTTTATGCGTGGCGGGGGTGCAGGCCCGCTCGCTACGCTGTGGTTCCCAGCACTACGCGGGAATGAATCATGAGCATCCTGGTGACCGGCAGCGCCGGCCATCTCGGCGAAGCGCTGATGCGCATGCTGCGCGCCGCTTCGCGCGAGGCAGTCGGCATCGATCTGAAGCCTTCGCCCTTTACGCAGCACACCGGCGATATTGCCGACCGCGCCTTCGTGCGCGCGGCGATGCGCGGCATAAGCGCAGTCATCCACACCGCCACCTTGCACAAGCCGCACGTGGCCACGCATCCGGCGCAGGACTTCGTCGATACCAATATCAGCGGCACGCTGGCCTTGCTGGAAGAAGCCGTGGCGGCGGGGGTGCGGTCCTTCGTCTTCACCAGCACCACCAGCGTATTCGGCGCGGCGCTGACGCCAGCCGCGGACGCGCCGGCCGCATGGATCACCGAAGACGTAACGCCGGTACCGAAGAATATCTACGGCACCACCAAGCTCGCCGCCGAACAGCTATGCGAGCTGTACCACCGGCGCCACGGCCTGCCGGTGCTGGTGCTGCGCACCTCGCGCTTCTTCCCCGAGGCGGATGACGACGCGACGAAGCGCGCCGCCTACGAGCTGGCCAATGCGCAGGCGAACGAGCTGCTGTATCGCCGCGCCGATATCGAGGATGTGGCGAACGCGCACCTACTGGCGCTGGAACGCGCGCCGGCGCTCGGCTTCGGCCGCTATATCGTCTCCGCCACCACGCCGTTCGCGCAGGAAGATCTCGCGCTGCTGCATCGCGATGCGCCGGCGGTACTGCGCCGGCTGTTCCCGTCGTTCGAAGCGCTGTACGGCGCGCGCGGCTGGCGGATGTTTCCGCGCGTGGACCGCGTCTACGTCAACGCGCTGGCGCGCCATGAACTGGGTTGGCAACCGCGCCATCACTTCGCCCAGGTGCTGGCCTGCCTTGCGGCGGACCGTGAATTCCGCAGCCCGCTGGCACTGGCGGTAGGCGCGAAGGGCTATCACGCGGCCAGCTTCGGCGAGATGCCTTATCCGGTGGATTGAAGGCGGCGCGCGTATTGCGCCGGCGTGCAGCCGACCAGGGTGCGGAAGTCGCGGATGAAATGCGCCTAGTCGAAATAACCCAGCGACAGCGCCAGTTGCACCCAGTCCGCGCTGCCGCCCTGTTGCAGTTGTGCAATCGCCTCGTGCAGGCGGTAGCGGTTGATCACCCACTTCGGGGCGATGCCTACGTAGTTCTTGAACAGGCGTTGCAGGGCGCGCGTGTTGAGCGCGGTGCGTTCGCACAGCTGCTCGACCGTGGTGATGGAGCGGTCGCTCGCTATCTCGGCGACCAGGGCGGCGACGCGGTCGACGGTGTCGTCCGGCGCGGGCAGGTGCGCCAGCAGCAGGTGTTCGGCGGCGGCGGTCATCTGATCCATGTCGGTGGCGCCGAATACCGCGGCCTCGAAATGATCAGCGTCAGCACCGAACAGATCGCGCGGCGCCATCGAGGCATCCATCAGCTGCGCCACCTCCGCGCCGTAGAACGGACGAAACCCGCCCGGCCGGAACTTGATGCCGAACACGCGACCCTGCCCCTCGAGCACGCGCACGAAGCGTCCCTGGTGTACGCCATAGATGCGCGCCTGCGGCGGCTCGACCACCAGATGCGCGCTGGGATGCGGCAGGGTTTCCTGCGTCTGCGGCGGCAGGCCGCGCAGGTCCCAGCCTACGTACCAGTAGTGCTCGATCAGCCCGGCCAGCGCGGCGCCGGGCAGGCGGCGTTCATGCTGAAAATCGCCCTGGGGCAGGCGCGGGTGCAGTACGCCGCGTGGCTCGGGTGGCGTGGCGCTCATGGCTGTCGCGTTTTTCCAATCATCGGGTGGAGCTTCCTGTTGCAATGCCAACCAACGCGGCGACCCGACCGCGGCGGAGTGCATCATGTTCATCCGACTTCCCTTGCGCGTAGCCGTCATGGCCTGCGCGCTGGCGGCGCCGATCCTTTCCCATGCAACGGAGATTCCCATGCAGCACGCCCAAGGCACCTTCGAGGTCAAGCTGGCAGCGCAGCCGGCGGCGCCCGGCACCGAAGCCGCCGCGATCGGCCGGCAAAGCATCGACAAGCGCTTCCACGGCGACCTGGAAGGCAGCAGCCTGGGCGAGATGCTGGCGGTGATGGCGCCGGCCACCGGCTCCGGCGCCTATGTGGCGATGGAGCGCGTCACCGCTTCGCTGGGCGGGAAGCAGGGCAGCTTCGTGCTGATGCATAGCGCCACCATGACGCGCGGCGCGCCGGCGATGACGATCACGGTGGTGCCCGATTCCGGCGCCGGCGCACTGGAAGGCTTGAGCGGCAGCTTCATCATCCATATCGACGCGAAGGGTGCGCACTCGTACACCTTCGACTACAGCCTGCCGTCGCCCTGAGCGGGCATCGTCAAAGCAGGCGCCGCACGCCCTCCGCGGCGGTCAGCAGCGCGATGCCGATCAGCAATGCGCCCACCGCGCGCAAAGCCGTGCGGGTGTAATCCGGCCGCTCCGCCAGCCACGCCTGCGCCCCGCCCGCGGCGCAGGCCAGCGCGCCGTACACGGCCAGCTGGGTCAGCACGATCACCACGCCCAGCGTCGCCGCCTGCGGCCATAGCGGCCCCTGCTCGCGGCGCATGAACTGCGGGAACACCGCCAACATGAACAGGTAGGCCTTGGGATTGAGCAGGCAGGTGACGGCGCCGCGGCGAAAGGTGACCCAGCGCGACTGGCGCGCCACCTCGGCGGCCTGCAGCGCGCCGCCTTCGCTGCGCCACATGCCGTAGCCGATCCACGCCACGTAGGCCGCGCCGATCCACAGCACCGCCTGGAACAGCGCAGGCGACCACTGCAGCAGCGCGCCGACGCCCAGCCCCGTCAGCACGACGTGGCCGACGCCGCCGGCCATCACCCCGGCCACCGCCGCCATGCCGCCGCGCCGTCCACCACTGAGCGAACTGCCCAGCACATAGGCCATATCCAGCCCGGGCAGGGCGACGATGCCCAGCACCACCAGAAAGAACAGGCCCAGCTGCACGGCGGGAATCATGGCGGCGACCTCGCGGGAGAGGGTCCCAGCATAGACATCAATCAGGGCGAAGACGGTCCTGTTTATCGGCTACCCTGCGCGCCATGTATCGCCCTGCTACCCGTGCCCTGGCCGTGCTGGAACTGCTGCAGACCCATCGCCGCATCAGCGGCGTGGAGATCGCGCAGCGGCTGAATGTGGATGGCCGCACGGTACGGCGCTATATCGCCGCGCTGGAAGAGCTGGGCATCCCGATCACCGCCGAGCGCGGCCGCTACGGCGCCTATCTGCTGGTGGCCGGCTTCAAGCTGCCGCCGATGATGTTCACCGACGACGAGGCGCTGGCCTTGTCGGTGGGCCTGCTGGCCGCGCGCAGCATGGGCCTGACCGAGGCTTCGGCGGCGGTGGCCAGCGCGCAGGCCAAGCTCGAGCGCGTGATGCCGGAGCGGCTGATGGCGCGCACGCGCGCGGTGGCCGATACAGTGATGCTGGACCTGACGCGCTCGGCGGCCAGCGGCACCAGCGCCACGCTGTTCACGCTCAGCGCCGCCGCGCAGCAACGGCGGCGGGTACATCTGCGCTATCGCGCGGCGAATGGCGTGGAGAGCGAGCGCGAAGTCGATCCCTACGGCCTCGCCCACAGCGGAGGCTTCTGGTACGCGATGGGGCATTGCCATCTGCGCCGCGGGCTGCGCTCGTTCCGGCTCGACCGCGTGACGGAGGTGGCGGCGCAGGACACGCTGTTCGTGCGCCCGCGCGACTTCGACGCCGTGGCGCACCTCACCTTCAGCCTCGCCACCATGCCGCGCGCGCATACCGCCGAGGTGCTGCTGCACACCACGCTGGACGATGCGCTGGAGCGGCTGGGCGGCACCATCGGCCTGTTCGAGCCGACGGAAGAGGGCGTGCTGCTGCGCGCGCAGATCGACGGTCTGGATTGGTTCGCGCGCCAGCTCGCGCGGCAGCCGTTCGATTTCACGGTGCGCTCGCCGGATGGCTTGCGCCTGGCCTTGCGGGCGCTGGCCAGCCGCCTCGGCGCACTGGCCCAACGGGACGACGCACCGGGCGCTGCGCTCAGAAATTGATGCGCAGGCCCGCATTGAACGAACTGCCGCGGTCGCCGCTTCCGGCCAGTCGTTTCTGCAGCCGCGCATCGGCATGGACATCGATGCTGCGCGTGAGCTTGATGGTGAACCCGGCGCTGAAGCGCATGGACGTGCCGCCGCGTCCGGCGCCTGTTGCGGCATCCGGCAGCGCAGCGTCGATCCGCGCTCCGGCCCGGCGCTCAAGATCGGCTTGTACGTAAGGCACGAAGCGCTCGTTGTCGATCCGCGCAAGGCGCGCGCCCAGGCGCGCGGTGGTGCGATGGATGCTGTCGACGCGGGCCACGCCCAGGCGCAGCGATTGATGCTTCAGCTGGATCCGCGGCTCGATCGCCAGGTTCTCGCCGACCTGCAGCGGGGCGCCGGCTTCGGCCGACACGATCCACTGGCTGGCGCCGGTTTTCGCGACGGCCGCATCGCCTTGGCGCGCCGCGCCCGCATGGCGGGTGCGGCTGAGCACGGCATCGACATAGCCGCCCCAGGCGCGCTGATGCGTGTACCAGACCGAAAATGCCGTGGCAGGTTCATCCGCCACAGCCGCGTTCCCGCGCAGCATGCCCCGGTCCAGTGCCCCGCCCATGCGGTGGCTGGCGCCATCCTCGTTCCACAGCACCAGGCTGCCGCCCAGCTGCACGCCACCGGCGCGCACGCGCGCGATGCGGCCGCCGGACGGTTCGATAGCGCCGCTGACGTAGCGCGCGAACACCTCGCCGCCGCTGTCGCGGGTGGGCATGACGTTGCGGATCTCGCCCAGGCGCCGCTGCAGGCCGTCGACCATCAGGTCGCCATGCGCCAGCCGGGCACCGGACTGCGCCAGCAGGCCGGATGCGCGCGTGTCGGCGGCCGGCCAGGCGGTATGCGCGGCCTGCACCACCAGCGGCATGCACATGAGGCCTGCGCCAGCCAGGCTCCGATGCCGTCGTCTGTTTCCAGAGGCGCACGCAAGCCGCTGCGCCGGCGCGCGCGGTGCTGCGTACCGGTAGACGGACGACCAGCCCGGTGCCGTCACGCTCAAGGCATTGCAGATGACGATCCTTGCATCCTTCATCGCGCCGCACCTTGGCCCAGCGTCGGATCGGCGCGGGCGGCGTGCTCCATCAAGGCCAGGATGCGCATCACCCTTGGGCAGGTGCTCGCCTTGTAGCTTTCCTGCCGGCCTTGCTCGATGACGGCCTGGTGCGCCTTCGCCGCCTCTTTCGCCGCCATGACGTAGATCGCCTTGCGCTGCGCATCGCCCTGGACGGCCCATTCGCCGTAGGTGCGGAACCTGGCCAGGTCCGCCGCGGGCAGCTTGCATACGTCGCGCGCCGCAATCATCGCCAGGCCCGCATTGAGGGCATCTTCCGCGGTGGGTTCGTGGACCTGGGATGCCGGGGTGCCGGCGCTGGTTGCGGGCGCGGCGGATGAGCCTGCCGTGGCCGGCGCCGCGGCGACGACCGCCGGCGGAACGGCCATGCCCGCCTCGTTGTCTTCCGGCGCAGTGCAGCCGGCCAGAACGGCGGTGCACACAGCCAAGGCCATCCATTCGCCGTGTTTCGTTCGGCGCAGGCGGCGCGGCGCTGGATACGGACCGGTCATCGCTCAGCCCGCCCCTCCGCCCGGCCAGATGCCGCCTGGACCCCAGGTCGCGACGGGCTCCAGCACCTCCATCACCCAGGCACGATCGATCGGCCCGAAGTAGCGGCTGTCGAACGAGCGCGGATTGGTGTCGGACATCACCCACAGCTGCGCCGGCGCCAGCCGCCGCTGCGCCGGCGCAGGCCGGGGCAGCGGCCTGCCGGCCGCGTCGGCGACGAAGCGCGCGCTCAGCGGAAGGCGCCGTCCCTCCACCCACACGCCGTCGTCCTGCGCGAGCACGCGATCACCGCCCATCGCCGCGACCCGCTTGAGCATGGGCAGATCACGCGCGTGCCGAGAATGATCACTTCGGCTTCGCCGCGGCCGGTACAGAGTCCGCCCAGCAGCAGCAGGCCGGCCAGGCTTTTACGTAGGGGGCTTTTCATGGCTGCATCTCGTGGGCGCGGCGCGCGGGCGGCCTTGCGGCCGCCCGCTTGCAGGGGCGAAGCGGGCTCAGTCGTAGCTGGCTTCGTAGATGACGTCCGAACGGACGTTGCCGGCCGATGCGACACCCGTGGCGTAGTACTGCACGCCGAAGCGGATTACCGTGGGCGCGGTCGTGGCGAGCGTGACGTCCTTGCGTGTGTGATTGGTCAGGTTGATCACCGCGTTGCTCTCGTCGAGCATCTGCAGTTCGACGTTCTGCGCGCCGGTAAGACCGAGCACGTTCTTCATGCGGCCGTCGATGGTGACGCTGGGGCTGCTGCCGACGAAGCGGAAATGCGCCTTGGTGATAGCGGTGGTGGCGCAGGAACCGCCGTTGCCATTGCTGAAGATCACCTCGTAGCCCTTGCGGCCCGCGGTCTTGGCGGTGACGTCCAGCGCGGTGGTCCGCACCGGATCCAGCGCCACGGTGAAGTTGCCGAACGCGCCATTGCTGCCGGCGCCGCCGGATACCACGCAGGTGCTGTCGCTCACCGAGCCGACGAAGGTGATGAGCCCCGAATCGGCGTGGGCCGCGCCGCCGGCGAACCCCAGGCTGGCGAACCCCAGAACGAGGGCGGCCATGCTGGCCGTCTTGATGTGTTTCATGATGACTCCGATGAGTGAGCGATAGGTTGGGTTTGGTGTTGCCGCCCTTACGGCTTGCTTCGTCGTCCGGCCGCACGGGCAAGGGCGACAAAGCTGCACGGCATCCGGTGACTGCCAGCCTTGCGCGGCTGGGGTTGGCCGCGCGGGGCGATGCTGTTTTCCAGCAGGGATGCCGCCATCTCCGGCGAGATGGGTCGACCGGATCATAGGCAGCGTCGTTACACCGCAGCCATAGTAGAAATTCAAAAACCGTGCTTTTCCCTGTGAAAATGCTGCTTTTAAGAAGACTCCCACAGCGATCGCGAAGAACGACGGCGGCGCGAACACCACGTCCCGCATGGTGTGACTCGCTTGAATCGGCAGCGCTACCGCACTGCCGGCTGCGCTTTCAGTCGGAGAAACCTGCACGCCGCAGAAAGTCGAACAGCTCCACATCGTTGCGGATGCCGAGCTTGCGTTCGGCGTCACCCTTCTGCTTGCTGATGGTGGTGATGCCGCGGTTGAGCAGGACCGCGATCTCCTTGACCCGCAGGCCCTGTCCGAGCAGGCGCATCACTTCGGCCTCGCGCGGCGACAGGCTGCGCCGTCCCGGCAGGCTGGCCGGCCAATGGCCCGCCTGCGCCAGCAGTTTTCGCATGGGCGCGCTCACATAGATGCCGCCGCGGCAGATCGCCTGCAGCGCGGTCGGCAGTTCGGCGAGCGAAGAGGTCTTGTCCAGCAGGCCGAGCACGCCCGCCTCCTGCACCAGGCGCAGCACGGCGGCATTGCTGGTCATGCTGAGCACCAGCACGGGCAGGTCCGGATGGCTGCGGCAGATGCGCTGGATCATCGCGTAGCCGTCCGGATGCACTGGCCCGGGCATGGACAGGTCGGTCACCAGGATGTCCGGCGGCTGTTCCGCCAGCTCCTGCAGCAGCTGGTCGACGCTGCCGGCTTCGCCGGTCACGCGGCCCGCGCCATGGGCCTCGATCACCGCACGCACACCGATGCGCACGACAGGATGGTCGTCGGCGAGAAGGATCCGCAGGGACATGCTCGCAAGGCTCGATGGCAACGCGCCTTAGCTTAGGCGCAGGCCTTTGCGATGCGTAGACAGGCGATGTCCGAAAATTACCGCCGGCCTGGCTATGCTGAGGCCCCGCGCCAGATCATTCCTTCCCAGATCATCCGTGACCGATCAGGAGCAGCTCATGCGTATGCACGATCGTTTCCTTCTCGCCGCCGTCGCACTGGCGCTCGCCCTGCCCGCCGCCGCGCAGACCGGGCTCGGCTATATGGCGAAGAAACTGGATATCGCGATGAAGAACTTCGACGCCGCGGACCGCAACCACGACGGCCTGCTCAGCCAGGAAGAAGCACAGAAAGGCAACGTGCCTTTTATCGCCAAGCATTTCGACCAGATCGACCGCGAGCATCGCGGCCAGGTGTCCAAGGAAGACGTGACCAATTACCTCAAGTCGCTGAGCCGGCCGGCGCCGGCGGGGGCTGCTTCGAGCGCGAAGCCTTGAGGCATGGCGGCGCGCGCCGCGATGGCGCGCGCCGCGATTTGAGCAGGCTTACTGCTCGCTCACCTTCAGATCTTTAAGCAGCAGATCCAGCTTCGGCTTCATGCTGTCCTGGCCCTGCGAACCGGCCATCGCGTAGAACACCGAATAGACCACCGCGGGCGATGCGCCCGCGCTGCTGACCGGCATGCCGATGCGCGTCTCGCCATTGGCCGAATAGGCGGTGCCTTCATAGGGGTGGCGGCGCTTGAGCAGCTTGTCCCAATAGCTCTTGGCATCGTCGTCGAGGCTGGCCGGCGGCGTCACGTTGCGCTCGATATGCAGGCGGTCGGATTCCTGCGGATTGGCGCGCAGCGCGACGGCGTTGACGTCCCATACCACCTTGCCGTGGTCGGGCACGAAGCCCATGCCCAAGGTCAGTGTGCTTTCCGGCTCGATCTTCTGCAGCTGCGGCGTGACCGCGAAAGTCAGGCGGTTGGAGCTGTAGCTGAAGCGCTTCTGGTAATCCGCCTCGATATGCACGGACTTCAGCGCATCCGGCAGCAGGGCGGTGTTCTTCAGGAAATCCTTCCACTGCGCCAGCGAGCCTTCGTAGCCCACCGACATGTAGTCGAGCAGGGCGCGCATATCGGCGAGGTTGTCGTAGCTGTCGTCGGCCGAAGCGAAGCGCATCAGCATGGCGTAGCCGTCCGGTACCGGCAGCGCGAAGGTGATCACGCGCGTGTTGGCGAACGGCAGCGTCCACACGCGCAGCTGCCAGCGGCGCTGCGAATGGTCGACAAAGACGCTATCGGTGGCAGGCTTGCCCAGCGAGGTGATGCGTACCTGCTCGGAGCCGACCGGGCGCATGAAGATGCCCATCTTGCACAGCTGCTCGGCCAGTGCGACGGGATCGCTGTAGAGCTTGTCGGTCGGCAGATTGTCCGGGCGGCGCAGATGCAGCAGGAAGTTGTGGCCCGACACGCCCGCCTGCACATAGCCGTTGGCGGCCAGCGACATGCGATTACCGTTCTTCTCGACCAGGCCCCATTCGCCGGCGCTGTTGCGCACGATCAGGCCCGGCACCGTATTCATCCACGAAGCGCCGTACAGCAGCTGGTTGGAACCGTCGCCGCGCGGGAACAGCTTGTCGGTGTCCTTGCTCAGGATTTCCTTGAGCTGGCTGTCGATGTAACCGTTGAACACCGACTCGTAGCGCTTGAAGAATTCGGCCACGCCCAGCGGCAGCGCGAACTGGCTCTTCAGGCTGTTGCTCAGCGTGCTGCTGAAGATGTCGAAGCGGAACGGCACGCGGCTGTCCATCACCGCCTGCATCGGCGCGCTCAGCACTTCGCCCATCTGCAGCGCGTAGTTGAGGTTCTCGTTGGCGGACTTCATCAGCACCACGCCGATGACCTTGCCTTCCTTGTTCAGCAGCGGACCGCCGCTGTTGCCCGGTGATGCCGCGGCGGAAAAACGCATCCACTTCCACGCGCCATCCTGCTGCTCGGGCGTGTCGGAGGTGTACAGGCCGTCGCGGATCACCACGCCCGTGCCCAGCGCGTTGCCGACCGCGTAGACCTCCTGGTTGAGCACCGGCTTGGTGTCCACGTCCAGCGTCTGCGGGCCGGGATCGCCGGCTACGGTGAAGACCACGAAGTCCTTGCGCAGATCGAATTTCTCGATCTTGTCGATCGCGTAGACCTTGCCGTTGGTGTCGCGCAGCGAGGGCGCGCCCCACAAGCTGTCCACGCCGGTCAGCAGCACGTGGCCGGCGGTGACGAACTGGTTCTTGCCGATGGCGAAGGCGGTGCCGATGGAGTGGTATTTGTCGGTGCGCTCCTGGAATGGGAGCAGGTCCAGCGGCAGCGGTTTTTCGTAGGTGAGCGGGTCGTCCGCCGGTTTGGCGGCGACCACTTCGAAGGTGGCGCCCTGGATTTTCGGCAGCAGGGCTGCGTCGAGGCTGGCGGCGGAGGCTGCGCCTGTGGCGGCCAGCCACAGGGTGAGGCCGTAGGCCAGGATCTGGGCGAATCCTTCGCCCCTCTTCAGCGACCGCTTCGTGTTCCGCATATGTTTCCTGTGCGTGACATCCGCCGTCGGGGCCCCCTCCGGGCGTCCTGCTTGCGGCGGAATGGGCGGCATATTGGCATGGATTGGATGGCTGGGGGGTGGCCCCCTGCGGCCCCCATTGGGGGGGTGTTTCCGTGGGGTGGGGGTTGTCGTGGGTTATCGCGATGATCGGAGGTTCTCGCGAACTGGCCGCTTATGCAGCGGGCATTTCGTGCGCTTGCGCTCTCGCTCGTCATCCCGGCGTAGGCCTCCCTTACTCGTCATTCCTGCGTAAGCAGGAATCCAGTGACTGTATCGCCTGATTGTCGCGATACCGCGACTTGGCCGCTTATGCAGCGGGCATTTCGGACGCCTGCCGGCGCCCGAGTCACTTTCTCTCTGCTGGCTCAGAGAGAAAGTAACCAAAGAGAGATAGCCTCAGAGCAACGGCTCGCGACGCGACTAGAACGAGCAGTGACGGCCGTGGAAACGGATTAACCAGAGTCGACACGAAGCGAGCGAGCGGTTTCGGGACGCGCCCTTCGAGGTGCCGTCGCGAAGAGGACGTTCAAGAACCGAGGCCAGCTTTGGCTCTTTGCTCCTGCATGCGACGCCACCCCACTTCTCCCTCTCCCATCGGGAGAGGGCCGGGGTGAGGGTTCGGGCGGAGCGCAACGCACAGCGCCACCTCAGTTCTTGAACATCCTCTCGGCAACGGCACTTCGAAGGGCGCGCTACGTAAACGCGCCCTCGCTTCGTGTCGACTCTGGTTAATCCGTTTCCACGGCCGCTCACTGCTCGTTCTAGTCGCGTCGCGAGCCGTTGGCTCTTGGCTCTGAGGCCATTTCTCTTTGGTTACTTTCTCTTTGGGCCAGCAAAGAGAAAGTGACTCGGGCGCCGGCAGGCGTCCGAAATGCCCGCTGCATAAGCGGCCAGGTCGCGGTATCGCAAAAACCAGGCGTCACAGTCACTGGATTCCTGCCTACGCAGGAATGACGAGCAAAAGGCAGGCGTCCGAAATGCCAGCTGCATAAGCGGCCAGGCAGCGTTATCGCGACAACCAAGTGTCACAGTCACTGGATGATTCGCTTCGCTCACCCCTTCGGGGCCGCCCTGCGGGCGTTCTTCGCGCTACGCGCTCGTCCAGCTTCCGCTGGAATGACGAGTAAGGAAGGCCTACGCCGGGATGGCGAGCAATGAGGCCCACCCAGGATGACAAGCAAGCAGGCGCCGCCACAAAAGGCAGCGGCGCCCAGCCGCCCAATCAGAGTTCCGCGCGGAACTCCACGCCAACCACGCGAGGATCATTGACGAACGCCGTGCGGTTGTTGAAATCAATCGCGCCAGTGATGACCTTCTTGTTCGTCACATTGCGCGCATAAAACGCCACTTCGCGCTTACCGAAATTCCAGTTGTAGCCGACACGCAAGCCACCCTCCAGGAACGGCTTGCTCTGGAACTCCTTCGACTCATACAGGAAGAAATTCACATCGCTGCGATAGTTCCAGTCGGTGTAGACGAAGAACTCGCCGCTGTCGCCGTAGGGGATGCCGTAACGCGCGGTGAAAGTGCCGATCCAGCGCGGGGCGTTGGGCAGGTCGTTGCCGTTGACCAGGGCGTTGCCCTGCGCGTTGAGCGGGTCCAGCACGGTGCAGCCGGAACCGCACGGCGCCACGGCCAGGGTCGGGTCCTTCAGCTCCGTGTGGTTGTAGCTGCCGCCGGCGGTGACGATGAAGTTCGGGGTGAGGTAGGCCTCCAGATCGAACTCGGCGCCGTAGCCTTCGGTCTTCTTCGCATTGAGCAGGCGGGTGATGTTGATGTCGCCGCCCACCGCGGTGAGCTGCTGGTTGTGCATGTTGAAGGTGTACACGTCCGCGTTGAAGCGCACGCGGTTGTCCATGCCCGTGCTCTTCAGGCCCAGCTCGTAGGAGGTGATCGTCTCCGGCTTGGCCTGCGAAATGAAATCGGCGAACAGCACGCGGCCCTGCACGCTCGGCGCGCGGAAGCCGTTGGCGACGCGGGCGTAGACGTTGAGGTTGGGATTGAGCGTCCAGGTGGCGGTGACGTCGCCGCTCCAGCGCGAGTCGTGCGGCTCGGCGCCCAGCGACAGCGGGCCGCCGCCGATCGGCGAGAGCAGGCGGTCGACGCGGAAGGTGCGTGAGTCGTGCGAGTAGCGCGCGCCGGCGCGCACGTCGACGTCGTCGGTGATGTGGTAGTCGGCCGAACCGAACACCGCCCACGCATTGGTGCGCTGGGTCTGCTTGGCGTAGCCGTCCAGCGCGTGGTTGTTGAGCGTCGCGTAATCGTAGTTGTTGATCGCGATGTCTTCGTGGAAGTAGTACGTGCCGACCTGCCAGTTCAGGCGATCCTGCGGATTGCTGGCCAGGCGGAATTCCTGGGTGATCTGGCGATCGTGCGGCAGCGCGTCGGCGGTCTCCGACGGGAACGGCGTCACCGCTTTCTGCTGGCTCGGGTCGTGCGGGATGGCGATGCCGCCGTCCACGTCGCCCAGGCTGTAGGTAGTGGCCTTCTCGAAGCCGGTGATCGAGGTGAGGGTGTAGTCGCCGAGCTTCCAGTTCAGGTGCAGGTTGCTGCCCCAGGTGAACAGGTGCTGCTTGTTGCGGCCGTCCTGCCAGACCTTGTCGCGCTCGAAGCCGGGCACGAAGCTGTTCTCGCCCATCGGGATCGCGTTGGCGCGGTTGACCATGGCGCTGCCGTCGAGCCAGCGCGCGTGGGTGTTGATCAGCGCGCTGAAGTCGCCATTCTCGTACAGCGCCTGCAGGCGCACGGCGCGGTCGTTATAGCCGCCCAGCGCGTCCTTCTTGCCGGTGTAGGCGTTGTCGATCCAGCCATCGCGATGCTGCGCGATCGCCGACACGCGGCCGGACCAGTGCGAGCTGAGCGCGCCGCCCAGCGCGGCTTCCGCGTTGGCGGTGCCCAGCGTGCCGTAGGAGACGCGCGCGTAGCCGCTGGTTTCCTGGTTGGGCTTGCGCGATTCGAACTTGATCACGCCGGCCGGCGAGTTGCGCCCGAACAGGGTGCCCTGCGGGCCGCGCAGCACTTCCACCTGCTCCAGGTCGAACAGCGGGAAGCCCTTGAGGATCGGGTTCTCCTGCACGATGTCGTCGTACACCATCGACACCGGCTGCGAGCCGTTGAGGTCGAAATCGCTGTTGCCCAGGCCGCGGATATAGAAGCGCGGGAATTCGCGGCCGTACGAAGTCTCGGCATACACGCTGGGCGCGCGCGAAGCGAGCTGCAGCACGCCGTCGCCGGCCTGGCCGAAGGCTTCCAGCTTCTCGGCGGTCACCACGGTCATGGAGATCGGCACCTTCTGCAGGTTCTCCACACGCTTTTCGGCGGTAACGGTCACGGCCTGCAGCTCGACCGGCTTCTTCTTGCCGGCAGGCTGGTTGTCGGCGTCCTGGGCCTGGGCGGCGGCGGCCGACAGGGCAAGGGCAATGGATACGGCAAGCACGGCGAACCGCGACGGGTGGGCGACGGACATTGATTTTCCCCGGGATGGATAAGCAACCGTAGGCAATGCGTGCAGTGCGCCGGCGCATTGCTGTGACGCAATATTGTCATTCATGCGTGCTAGCGGCGGAAGTGACTCCGTGCGCCTGTCTTGCCGCCAGGCTTACCAGTCCCCATCTAGAATGCTCTCTCCGCCCCGGCTCCAGGCGAGCCTAAGCCCATGTCCCTGCAAGCATTTCATCCCGCAGTCCGCCAGTGGTTCGAGCGCGCCTTCCCGGCGCCCACCGCGGCGCAGCTGGCTGCCTGGCCTTCCATCCGCGATGGCCGTCACACGCTGGTGGCCGCGCCGACCGGCTCGGGCAAGACCCTGACCGCCTTCCTGGCCGCCATCGACGGGCTGGTGCAGGAGGGCCTGGCGCACGGCGGCGCGCTGCCGGATACCACCACGGTGGTGTACGTGTCGCCGCTGAAGGCGCTGTCCAACGACATCCACATCAATCTGGAAGCGCCGCTGGAAGGCATCCGCGCCGAACTCGCGGCGCTCGGCCTGCCGGACGTGGCGATCCGTACCGCCGTGCGCACCGGCGACACGCCGCAGGCCGAGCGCACGCTGATGCGCAGGCAGCCGCCGCATATCCTGGTGACCACGCCGGAGTCGCTGTACATCCTGCTGGGCTCGGCTTCGGGGCGCGAGATGCTGGGCAGCACGCGCACGGTGATCGTGGACGAAATCCATGCGATGGCGTCGACCAAGCGCGGCTCGCATCTGGCCTTGTCGCTGGAGCGCCTTGAGGCGCTGTGCCAGCGGCCGCTGTTGCGGATCGGCTTGTCGGCGACGCAGAAGCCGATCGAGGAAGTGGCGAAGTTTCTGGTCGGTGCAGGCAATGACGCCGCTCTTGCTCCCTTTCCCCAGCGGGGAGAGGGTTGGGGTGAGGGGGAGCTACGGAGCGCAGCAGCGGAAGCCGCAAATAAAGCCCCGCAGGGCATACACATCGTCGACGTCGGCCACACCCGCGCACGCGACCTCGCCATCGAAGTCACCCCCGTGCCGCTCGAAGCGGTGATGTCGAACGACGCCTGGGAGCTGGTCTACAACCGCCTCGCCGAACTGGCGCAGACGCATCGCACCACGCTGGTCTTCGTCAACACGCGCCGCATGGCCGAGCGCGTCGCGCGCCATCTGTCCGAACGCATGGGCAAGGCAGCGGTCGCCGCGCATCACGGCAGTCTCGCGCGCGAGCAGCGGCTCGATGCCGAACAGCGCCTCAAGCGCGGCGAGCTGAAAGTGCTGGTGGCCACCGCCTCGCTGGAGCTGGGCATCGATATCGGCGACGTCGACCTGGTCTGCCAGCTCAGCTCGCCGCGCTCGATCGCCGCCTTCCTGCAACGCGCCGGCCGTTCCGGCCACGCGGTGAACGGCACGCCGAAAGCGCGCCTGTTTCCCACCTCGCGCGACGACCTCGCCGAATGCGCCGCGCTGCTGGACTGCGTGCGCCGCGGCGAACTGGACACGCTGACGATCCCGCCGCGCCCGCTCGACGTGCTGGCGCAGCAGATCGTGGCGGAAGTGGCATGCGAGGAATGGGACGAGGATGCGCTGTTCGCCCTGGTGCGCCGCGCCTACCCGTACCACGAGCTGCCGCGCGAACAGTTCGACGCCATCGTGCGCATGCTGGCCGACGGCTTCACCACGCGCCGCGGCGCGCGCGCGGCCTATGTGCATCGCGATGCCGTGCATAAGCAGCTGCGCGCACGCCGTGGCGCGCGGCTTACCGCCGTCACCTCCGGCGGCGCGATTCCCGACACCGCCGATTACCTGGTCGTGCTGGAACCGCAGGCCACGGTGATCGGCAGCGTGCACGAAGACTTCGCGGTCGAAAGCCTGGCCGGCGATATCTTCCAGCTCGGCAATACCAGCTACCGCATCATCCGCGTCGAGCGCGACCGCCTGCGCGTGGAAGATGCGCACGGCGTGCCTCCGAGCATTCCGTTCTGGCTGGGCGAAGCGCCGGGGCGCAGCAACGAGCTGTCGTTCGGCGTCTCGCGCCTGCGCGAAGAGCTCTCGGCCAAGCTGGATGACGGCGGCATCGGCGAGGCGAAGCACTGGCTGCAGCACACCTTGCATCTGAGCGAAGCCGCGGCGCAGCAGCTGGCCGATTACCTGGCCAGGGCCAAGACCGCGCTCGGCGTGCTGCCGACCCAGCACACCCTGGTGTTCGAGCGCTTCTTCGACGAATCCGGCGGCACCCAGCTGGTGATCCATACGCCCTGGGGCAGCCGCATCAATCGCGCCTGGGGCCTGGCGCTGCGCAAGCGCTTCTGCCGCCAGTTCAACTTCGAGCTGCAGGCGGCGGCGACCGAGGACGCCATCGTGCTGTCGCTGTCGACCAGCCACAGCTTTCCGCTGATCGAAGTGGCGCGCTATCTGCATTCCAACACCGCCGAGCATGTGCTGGTGCAGGCATTGCTGGATGCACCGCTGTTCCCCGTGCGCTGGCGCTGGAACGCCACCACCTCGCTGGCCTTGCCGCGCTTCCAGGGCGGCCGCAAGGTGGCGCCGCAGATCCAGCGCATGCGCAGCGAGGACCTGCTCGCCACGGTCTTCCCCGACCAGGTCGCGTGCCTGGAGAACATCGTCGGCGAGCGGCAGATTCCCGATCACCCGCTGGTCGAGCAGACCTTGTACGACTGCCTGCGCGAAGCGATGGATGTCGATGGCCTGCTGCAGATCCTGCGCGGGCTGGAAGGCGGCGAGATCACCGTGGTGGCGCGTGACCTAACCACCGCCAGTCCGTTGGCGGCCGAGGTGCTCACCGCCGCGCCGTATGCCTATCTCGACGATGCGCCGCTGGAAGAGCGCCGCACGCAGGCCGTGCAGACGCGCCGCTGGAACGATGCGGAGGGCGCGGACGATCTGGGCAAGCTCGATCCGGAAGCGATTGAAGCCGTGCGCGGCGAGGCCTGGTCGCAGGTGCGCGGCGCCGATGAAATGCATGAAGCGCTGAGCGTGCTCGGCTTCGTCACCGCGGAAGAGGCTTCCGCAGGCGCGGGTTGGGAAGACTGGTTGCAGACGCTGGCGAAAGCGCGCCGCGCCACCCTGCTGAGTTCGCCGACGCATGCCGGCTGGCAGGTGTGGGTGGCTGCCGAGAAATTGCCGCCGTGGGCCGCGATCCACGCCGACGCGGCGATGCAGCCGGCGATCGAAGCGCCCGCCGAGTACGCCGCGCAGTCATGGACGCGCGAAGACGCCCTGCTGGAGATGGTGCGCGGGCGCCTGGTCGGCCTTGGCCCCGTCACCGTGTCCAGACTTGCCGGATCGCTGGCCGTCGACGGTGGCGATGTGGAGATGGCCCTGCTGCGCCTGCAATCCGAGGGCTATGTGATGCAGGGCGAATTCACGCCCGCCGCCAGCGAGACGGAATGGTGCGAACGCCACCTGCTCGCGCGCATCCACCGCTACACCATCGGCCGCCTGCGCCGCGAGATCGAACCGGTGAGCCGCCGCGACTTCATGCGCTTCCTGTTCGACTGGCAGCACGTCGCACCTGGCGCGCGGCTGAGCGGGCCGGATGCGCTGCCCGCGGCGATCGCCCAGCTCGAAGGCTATGAAGCCGCCGCCGGTGCGTGGGAAGCCGAACTGCTGCCCGGCCGCATCGACGACTATTCCATCACCTGGCTGGACGATCTGTGCCGCGCCGGCCGCGTCGGCTGGAACCGCCTGCGCGGCGCCACTGGCGGCAGCAGTCCCGTGCGCGCCACGCCGATCGTGCTGCTGCCGCGCAAGGAGATGGCGCTGTGGAGCGGCATCGCCGGCACGGCGCAGCCGCAGGAACTGCTGCTGTCTTCGCGCGCGCAGGCCGTGGACGACGTGCTGCGCGAGCATGGCGCGCTGTTCTTCGACGAACTGATGAGCGCCGCGCACCTGCTGCGCACCGAACTGGAAGACGCGCTGGGCGAACTGGTCGCCGCCGGCCGCGTCACCGCCGACAGCTTCGCCGGCCTGCGCGCATTGCTGCTGCCTGCGGCCAAGCGCGATGCGCATCGGCATCGCCGCGTGCGGCGCCATATGCTCAGCGGTATCGAGGATGCCGGGCGCTGGTCGCTGGTGCGTGCGCCATTGCTGCCGGAAGGCAAGGACGGCAACCGCGCCGAGGCGATCGAGCACGTTGCGCGCACGCTGCTGCGCCGCTACGGCGTGGTGTTCTGGAAGCTGCTGGAACGCGAGGCCGGCTGGCTGCCGACCTGGCGCGAACTGCTGCGCGTGTATCACCGGCTGGAGGCGCGCGGGGAGATCCGCGGGGGCCGTTTCGTCGAAGGCCTGGTGGGCGAGCAGTTCGCGCTGCCGGAGGCGATCGGCAAGCTGCGCCAGGTCCGGCAGCAGCCGGATGATGGGCGGTTTGTCTGCCTGAGCGGTTGTGATCCGCTCAACCTGGTTGGCACGGTGCTGAGTGGTGGCCGCCTGCCGGCGGTGATTGGTACGCGGGTGCTGTATGAGGATGGGGTGGCGGTGGCCGCGTTGGTGGCGAGCAAGCCGCAGTGGCTGGTGGAGGCCGATTCCGCTCGGCAGCAGCGGTGGAAGAATGCGCTGCTGCGACGCGGGGAGCATGAGTTGGCGCATTTTTGATGCGCCGGTTCGGTGTTCGGGCGCAGGCTTCTCTACTCGTCATTCCGACGTAGGCCTCCCTACTCGTCATTCCTGCGTAGGCAGGAATCCAGTGACTATATCGCCTGATTGTCGCGTTGCCGCGACCTGGCCGCTTATGCAGCGGGCATTCCGTGCGCTTGCGCTCTCGCTCGTCATTCCGGCGTGGGCCTCCCTACTCGTCATTCCTGCGTAGGCAGGAATCCAGTGACTGTATCGCCTGATTGTCGCGATACCGCGACCTGGCCGCTTATGCAGCGGGCATTTCGGACGCCTGCCGGCGCCCGAGTCACTTTCTCTCTGCTGGCTCAGAGAGAAAGTAACCAAAGAGAGATAGCCTCAGAGCAAAGGCTCGCGACGCGACTAGAACGAGCAATGACGGCCGTGGAAACGGATTAACCTGAGTCGACACGAAGCGGGAGTGCGGTTTCGGGACGCGCCCTTCGAGGTGCCGTCGCCGAGAGGACGTTCAAGAACCGAGGCCAGCTTTGGTTCTTTGCTCCTGCATGCGACGCACCGCACTTCTCCCTCTCCCATCGGGAGAGGGCCGGGGTGAGGGTTCGGGCGGAGCGCAACGTCAAACCCAACCTCAGTTCTTGAACATCCTCTCGGCAACGGCACCTCGAAGGGCGCGTCACGTAAACGCACCCTCGCTTCGTGTCGACTCTGGTTAATCCGTTTCCACAGCCGTCACTGCTCGTTCTAGTCGCGTCGCGAGCCGTTGGCTCTTGGCTCTGAGGCCATTTCTCTTTGGTTACTTTCTCTTTGGGCCAGCAAAGAGAAAGTGACTCGGGCGCCGGCAGGCGTCCGAAATGCCCGCTGCATAAGCGGCCAGGTCGCGGTATCGCAAAAACCAGGCGTCACAGTCACTGGATTCCTGCCTACGCAGGAATGACGAGCAAGAAGCAAACGCACGGAACGCCCGCTGCATAAGCGGCCAGGTTGCGGTATCGCGACAATCAGGCGATACAGTCACTGGATTCCTGCCTACGCAGGAATGACGAGTAGGGAGGCCTACGCAGGAATGACGAGCAAAGAAGGCCTGCGCCAGAATGACGAGCAATTCGTCACTCGCTGAAATCAGCGATATAAATCAGCTTGCCCTCGCTGACGCGATACTCACTGCGCCCAGTCAGCGCAATAGTCTGCCCCGCGCGCACCCCATTCGGCAGATCAATGGCAAACGTGCCATCGAACAGAATGTCGGCAGTAGCCGCATCCTCCCCATGCTCGCGGAACGCCGTGATGATCTGGCGGCGCGCGGAGAACAGATGCAGCGAACTCTGCGCCAGATGGCCCAGCTCCGCCACGCCCTGCGTGCGCACGCTGAGAATGCCCTTGGTGTAGTTCTCGAACACCACGCCGGCATGCATCGTGTTGAGCATGGCGGGCACGTCCATGCGGTTGTAGGCGTCGAGATAGCGATCGATCAGGTCGCGCATAAGGGATCCGGAGTCGGGATGGCAAAGGCGGGCGCCGGTGCCCGCCAAGCATAGCAACTCATGCGGACGCCCGGCGGCGCCTTACTTGACGTTATCCGTCTCGCCGATAAAGCGCGCCACATTGTCGTGCAGCTTCTTCAGCGAATCCTCGTGCGCATAGACCATGTGCCCCGACGGATACCAGTCGTAAGAGATGTTCTTCTGCAGCGTGGCGGGAATCGGCAGGTGGTGCATCTCGTAGTCGGCCGCGAAGTACGGCGTGGCCAGGTCGTAATAGCCGCCGTGCAAAGACACGCGCAGGTTGGGATTGGTCTTCATCGCCTTGGCCAGGTCGGGCATCACGTTGATGGAGCGCTCGCCTTCGCCGCCGTTGTGCTTGAAATCCCAATGCTCGATCGAGGCGAACAGCCGGTACTGCTGGCCATCGCCGTATTTCAGCTGCTTGCGCACGTAGTCGTTGAAGGCGGCCACGTAGGCGGCGCTGATCGCCGAAGACTGCGGATCGTATTCGGAGTCCTTGCTCAGCGGATCGAGCGAAGGCCCGGAAAAGCGGCTGTCCAGGCGGCCGGTGGTAACGCCGCCGTCGTTCTGCAGTTCATGCTCGAACATGCCGCCGGTGACACGCAGGTCGGCTTTCAGCAGATAGGCCACCGGCAGACCGGTGTACTGGTGCAGCTTCTCCGCCACCGCCTGTTTGCGCGCATCGTCGAGGCGGCTGCCCGCCATCAGGGCCTGCGCATAGTCGTTCAGCGCGAACTGCTCCACTTCGTGCAGGAACGGCTCCAGCGCGGCCGGCTGCTGCGGCAGGCGGTGGTGGTAGAACGCCGTGGCGGCGAAGGTCGGCAAGGCCACTACATAGGGCAGATCCACGCCGGGGTTGCTTTCCGGGCCGTCGATGCTGGTGTCGAAGCTGAGGATCTGCGAGAGCAGGATCACGCCGTTGAGATCGACGCTGTTCTCGTTCTCCAGCATGTTGGCCAGCACCGCCGAGCGGGTGGTGCCGTAGCTTTCGCCGAACAGGTACTTCGGCGAATTCCAGCGGCCGTACTTGGACAGGAACTGCGTGATGAAATGCGCGAAGGCATGACCGTCGCCATCCACGCTGTAGACCTCCTTGCGGCGGTCCTTCATCTGTTCCTCGCGCTTGCCCTTGTCCTCTTCCGCCGCGATCAGGCGGCTGAAACCGGCGCCGGGGGCGTCGATAAAGACCAGATCCGAAGCGTCGAGCAGGCTGTAGTCGTTATTGACCAGGCCATACGGCGCCGCCGGCGTGTGCCTGTCGTCGGAGGTCACCACGCGCTTGGGGCCGAACGCGCCCATATGCAGCCACACCGTGGCCGAGCCCGGGCCGCCGTTGTAGATAAAGGTGACCGGCCGCTTGCCGGCATCGGCGCCCTTCTTGAAGTAGGCCGTGTAGAACATGCTGATCTGCGGCTCGTGCTCCTTGTCGCCGGTGCCGTTGATGATCAGGGTGCCGGCTACCGCCTTGTAGTCGATGCTCTTGCCTTCCACCCGCACCGAGCCGCTGGTCTCCGACGCCTGCGGTTGCAGCAGGGCGGCGTCTGGCTTGGGCTCCTGCGGCTTGTCCTTGTCTTGCTTGTCGGCGGCCAGCACGGAACCGGCCAACAGCAGGGAGGCCAGGGCGGCGGCCAGCGGGAGCATGCGCATCGGAAATCCTTCGGGGGCGGGCTTGGACCTGCGAGCTTAGGCGCTGCAAGTGCCGGCTTTCACACGCCAGAAGTCATGCCGCCGCGCTCAAGCTCGCGTGGCCAGCGCAATCGCCGCCACAGCCAGCACCACGCCGGCGAGATTGAGCCGGCTGAGCTTTTCGCGGAAAACCAGCGTGCCGACCAGCGCGCCCAGCGCCACCACGCCGAGGTTCATCGCGGCGAAGACCAGCGAAGGCCGCTCGGCCAGGGCCTGATGCGCGCGCACGTAGAACACGATGTTGCCGAAGTTGGCCAGGCCCAGCAGCAGCCCGGCCAGGGCGTCGCGCACGGTGAAGCGGATACGGTCGGTGAAGCGGCGGCCGAGCTGGATCGCGAACGCTACCACCAGGGCCAGCGCGAACATCGCCTGCAGCGAAGCGGCGAACGGCGTGCCGGCCTGCGCCACGTGCTTGAACAGGATATCGATCGCCGCGAAGCCCACGAACACGGTCAGCGGCCATAGCCATGCCGCCCTGCCCTCGCCCGCGCCGGCTCCGCCGCGCCACACCATGCAGGCCAGCGCGACGAGGCCAAGGCCGATGCCGGCGAGTTTCAAGGTGCTGGTGGCTTCGCCGAACAGCAGAAAGGCCGCCAGCAGCGACACGATCAGCGACAGGCGCTGCGCCGCATCGCTGCGCACGATGCCGGCATGCCGCACCGAGGCCGCGAGCGCCAGGAAGATCAGCGGCAGCAGCAGGCCCAGGCCGACGAAGCCGAGCCAGGGCGCATCCGGGCGCGACAGCGCTTCCAGCGAGGGATGGAACACCCAGGTGGTGAGCGCGCTGGTGGCCACGTAGTTCCAGGCGATCGCCTGGCCCACGTCGATATCGTGGCGGCGCGCCAGTTTCAGCAGGACGGAAACCAGCACGCTGCAGCAGATGGCGAGGAGGATGTAGAGCATGGGCGTCGCGACGGGGAAGGAATGGGCGGCAGCTTAGAGCTCCACGCAAAGCTCCGTCACGCCTTCTCCTCGTCATTCCAGCGCAGGCCGTAATAAAGCTTCGTCACGCCCCCTCGTCATTCCAGCGAAAGCTGGAATCCAGCGTCTTAAGGCCCTGGATTCCAGCTTTCGCTGGAATGACGGGCGGGGGAAGCCGCGGCGCCTTGCCTGGCGACCGCGCCTTCTACAGCCGCTGCCCCGCCAGCGCGAAGCGTTCGCGGTAGCGCGCTGGGCTGAGCTTGATCGCGCGGCGGAAATGGTGGCGCAGCGTATCCGCGCTGCCGAAGCCGCAGCGGTCGGCGATCTGCTCCACTGCCAGGTCGCTGCCTTCCAGCAGCTCGCGCGCCCGCGCCAGGCGTTCGTGCACCAGCCATTGCTTGGGGCTGTGGCCGGTGGCCTCCTCGAAGCGGCGCAGCAAGGTGCGTTCGCTCATGCGCGCGCGTTCGGCCAGCACGCTGATCGGCAGCGGCTGCTCCAGGCGGCGGCGCATCCATTCCAGCAAGCCGCCCAGCGCGGCGCCCTGCTCGGGCAGCGGCGCGGGAATGAATTGCGCCTGGCCGCCGTCGCGATGCGTCGGCACCACCGCGCGGCGCGCGACCTGGTTGGCGATGCGCGGGCCGTAGTCGCGGCGGATCAGGTGCAGGGAAAGATCGATCGCCGCGGCGCTGCCCGCCGAGGTCATCACGTTGCCTTCGTCGACATACAGCACATCCGGTGCGAGCTGGATGCGCGGATAGCGCGAGGCCAGCGTTTCGGCATAGCGCCAGTGCGTGGTCGCCGCACGGCCGTCCAGCAGGCCCGCTGCGGCAAGCACGAATACGCCCGAGCAGAACGACAGCAGGCGCGCGCCGCGCTTGTGCGCCGCGCGCAGTGCATCGAGCAAGGCCGGCGGCGGCGCGGCATCGGCGCCGCGCCAGCCGGGGACGATGATGGTGCCGGCACGCGACAACCCTTCCAGTCCATGCTCGGCGCGCACGCTGAGGCCGCCGGCGGCACGCATCGGGCCGCGATCCACCGCGCACGAGGTGAAGCGATACCAGCGCTCCAGTTCCGGCCGTGCGATGCCGAACATCTCCACCGCGATGCCGTACTCGAACGTGCACAGTCCGTCGTAGACCAGCACCGCCACCTTGCGGTTGGCGGGGCCGGCAAGCGCACGCGTTCGGGTTGGCGGTTTCTTCATGGTGTCTGGCATTCTTGCCAATGTCGGCAATGGCCGCCAGTGCCCACACTGGCGCCACCTAAACCACGGAGCACCACTGATGAGCAGCGTCGTCCACCGCATCCCCGCCACCGCCAGCGCGCAGGCGCTGGCCCATTTCCAGGCTCGTCTCGGTTTCGAGACCGATTGCGCGGACGTGCATTACGCCACGCAGCATGAGGAGAAGGACTTCGTCCTGCTCGACGTGCGCACGCCGACGCTCTATGCCGCCGGCCATGTGCCGGGCGCGCTGAACATGCCGACGCGCACGATCAGCGAACAGCGTCTGGCGGAGTTTCCGAACGACACGTTGTTCGTCGTGTACTGCGCAGGTCCGCATTGCAATGGCGCGAACAAAGCAGCGGTGAAGCTCGCGCAGCTCGGACGGCCGGTGAAGGAAATGATCGGCGGACTCACCGGCTGGATCGACGAAGGCTTCGGTCTCGTACGCAACGCGTGAACCGTCGTCATCGCGCGCAACTTGCTTGAGGCTTGCGTGATTCAAACGTGAAGAACTTACGAATCATTCCTATGTTCTTGCGATGGGTGCATCGCGACGATAGCCGGGCTCAGGGGAGGGATCTCTAGGGAGCTATCTGTCGGGGTGTCTTCGGTGGCATGCGCAACGCATGCAGCCGCGCCCTTCGCTTGCCCATTTCTTATCCAGGAGTGTCGCGATGTCTTGCAAGCCCTACGTACTGAGCCTTTCCATCGCCGCCGCGCTGACCGTCGCCGGCGGCGCACAAGCCGCCCGTTTCGACCATATGGCGATCGCGGGTGTCGCCCAGGGATTGGCCAAACAGCAATCCGCCGCGCTGCAGGCGGACAGCGACGATGCGTTCGAAGCGACCGATGTGATCGTCGATCCCGATGGCACCGAACATGTGCGCATGCAGCGCAGCTATCGCGGCCTGCCGGTGATCGGCGGCGACGTGGTCGTGCACAGCAATAACGGCCGCTTCCGCGAAGCCAGCCTGACGCTGCGCGGCCGCGGACGTCCCAGCCTGTCGCCGCGCACCAGCGCCGACGAAGCGCAGCTCGCCGCCGGCAAGGATTTCAACGGCGAGATCGAAAGCATCGAGAGCCGCGGCCTGGTGATCTATGCGCGCGGCGCCAAGCCGGTGCTGGCGTACGAAGTGAACGTGCAGGGCGCGTCCGACACCTTCGGCACCGCCAACATGCGCTACTTCGTCGATGCCGCCAGCGGCAAGGTGCTCGACCGCTGGAACCTGTTCCAGACCATCGCCGCCAACGGCACCGGCAAATCGCTGCTGGTGGGCAATGTCGGCATCGTCACCAACTCGGTGAGCGGCGGCTATCAGATGATCGATCCCTCGCGCGGCAATGGCTCGGTGTACGACGCGCAGGGCAAGAACGACACCTCGGCCAACCTGCGCAACGCCACGCTGTTCACCGATACCGACAACACCTGGGGCAATAACGCCGAAAGCGACCGCGCCACGGTCGCCGGCGATATCGCCTACGGCGTGTCCAAGACCTGGGACTATTACAAGAACGTGCACGGCCGCAACGGCATCTTCAACGACGGCAAGGGCGTGAAGAGCTATGCGCACGTGAAGATCAACGTGGGCGGCGGCAGCTACACCTCCAACAACGCCGCCTGGAACGGCAGCGCGATGGAGTACGGCGACGGTGGCACCACCTGGTTCCCGCTGGTGGCGGTGGACGTGGCCGGCCACGAGATGAGCCACGGCGTGACGCAGGCGACGGCGGGCCTGGCCTACTCCGGCGAGTCGGGCGGCTTGAACGAAGCGAACTCCGACATCTTCGGCACCATGGTCGAGTACTACGCCAACAACGGCACGGATGCGCCGGATTACCTGATCGGCGAGAAGATCTACCGCAGCAATCCCAACGGCACCACCGCGCTGCGCTATATGTTCAAGCCCAGCCTGGATGGCGCCTCGGCGGATTGCTGGAGCAGCTCGGTAGGCTCGCTCAACGTCCATTACAGCTCGGGCGTAGGCAACCACTTCTTCTATCTGCTGGCGGAGGGCGCCGCGGTACCGGCCGGGTTCGGCGCAGGCAGCTCGGCCAATCTCACGGCGGCGAAGCTGGTGTGCAACGGCAACACCGCAGCCGGCGGCATCGGGCGCGATGCGGCGCAGAAGATCTGGTATCGCGCGTTGACGGTGTATATGACGTCGAACACCAGCTATGCCGGGGCGCGCACGGCGACGTTGAAGGCGGCGGCGGATCTGTATGGCACGACGTCGACGCAGTACGCCGGGGTGGCTTCGGCGTGGAGTGCGGTCAACGTCAACTGACGTTGGTACTCCGTAGAGCGACTGGCCGGCCCGAGTCATCGGGCCGGCTTTTTTCTGCCGCCCGATTCAACGCTTTCGCAAGCCCCGCCCCCTCACCCCAACCCTCTCTCCCATAGGGACTACCTTCGGGTCGCCCGGCGGGGAGAGGGAGATGCAGGGCGCCGCGAAGATCGAACGAAGAGCACGCGGCGCAGCCGGGGCGTTCCGCTTGTGCGCTTGTGCGCTTGTGCGCTTGTGCGCTTGTGCGCTTCTGCTCTGGCTCTTGATCTTCCGGGTCCCCTTGGCACGGCGGTGAGGGCTGGACGATCAGGCCCCGCAGGGGGCGAGGACAGGAGTCCTCGCCTTTTTGACGGGACATGGATGTCCCGTCAAAAAGCCCGGCCAGCCCTCACGGACCCGCAGCAGCGAAGCTGCGGAGGGCGCCGCGCAGGGTGCCTTTTCTTCTTGGTTACTTCTTCTCGAGGTCCCCCTTGAGGGGATTGGGCAAGCAAAGAAGAAGTAACTCGGGCCGCGGCAGCGGGGCGAAACCTCTCGCCAAAGGCGAGACACGTGTGCGTTAGCACGACAATCGAGCGATACAGTCACTGGATTCCAGCCTACGCTGGAATGACGAGCTAAGAGCAGATTCCAGCCTGCGCTGGAATGACGAGCAATGAAGGCCTGCGCTGGAATGACGATCAAACGCGCGCTTTGAGTTGCGACGCCTCGCGCGCCAGCGCTTCGATGCCAGCCCAGTCGCCAGCCTTCAACTTGTCCACCGGCGTGAGCCAAGACCCACCCACGCACACCACATTCGGCAACGCCAAAAACTCCGGCGCACTCGCCAGACTGATGCCACCCGTCGGGCAGAAGCGAATCTGCGGCAACGGACTGGCCCAAGCGCCAAGCAGCTTGTGACCACCCGCCGGCACCGCGGGAAAAAACTTCAGATGGCGATAACCGCGTTCCAGCAGGCTCATCGCCTCAGACGCCGTCGCCACCCCCGGCAGCAACGGCAGATCGCTATCGTCCGCCGCCGCCAACAACTTCGGCGACACCCCCGGCGACACCGCGAACCTCGCGCCAGCCAGCCGCGCATTCTCCAGATCCTGCGGCGTCAACACCGTACCCACACCAACCACCGCACCCTCAACCTCCGCAGCGATAGCACGAATCGCATCCAACGCCTGCGCCGTACGCAAGGTCACCTCGATCGCCGGAATCCCACCGGCCACCAACGCACGCGCCATCGGCACCGCCGCCTTCACGTCATCGATGATCACCACCGGTACCACCGGCGCGAGACGCAACGTGGCTTCCACCTGCTGCTGCTTGGTTTCGATAAGGCTCATGGAAAGTCCTGGGGAATAGAGGTCAGAGCACGCCAGCGCCAAGATCGGCCTCAGCCGCAGCCTGGCGGAACAGGCCGAACAATTCGCGGCCCATGCCGCTATGGTGCGACGACAGATCGGCAGTGGCCGCCGCGCGGCTGGCGAATTCAGACGCATCCACCAGCACATCGAGCGTGCCGTTGGTAGCGTCGAGGCGGATCAGATCGCCATCGCGGATCTTCGCGATCGCACCCTGCGCCTGCGCTTCCGGCGTGACATGGATCGCCGCCGGCACGCGGCCGGAAGCGCCCGACATGCGGCCGTCGGTGAGCAGGGCGATGCGGTAGCCGCGATCCTGCAGCACGGCCAGGGTCGGGGTGAGCTTGTGCAGTTCCGGCATGCCGATCGCACGCGGCCCCTGGAAGCGCACCACCGCGATGAAATCGCGATTGAGTTCGCCGCGTTCGAAGGCCCTGCGCACGTCATCCTGGTCGTGGAACACGATGGCCGGCGCCTCGATCACCTGGCGATCGTCCGGTACCGACGACACCTTGATCACCGCGCGGCCCAGATTGCCGGCCAGCATGCGCAGGCCGCCGTCGGCGCGGAACGGCTCGGCCATGCCGCGCAGCACGCCGCGGTTGCCGCTTTCCTTCGCCACCGGCGTCCACTGCACCGCGCCGTTGCCATCCAGCGACGGCATCTGCGTATAGCCGTCCAGACCGGTGCCGAACACCGTGCGCACATTGGCATGCAGGAGGCCCGCGCCGAGCAGCTGGTCGATCAGGAAGCCCATGCCGCCGGCGTCGTGGAACTGGTTCACGTCGGCATAGCCGTTGGGATACACGCGCGCCAGCAGCGGCACCACCGAAGAGAGCGCGTCGAAATCGTCCCAGCGCAGCTGGATGCCCGCCGCGCGCGCCATCGCCACCAGATGCAGCAGATGGTTGGTGGAACCGCCGGTGGCATGCAGGCCGACCACGCCGTTGATCACGGCGCGCTCGTCGATGATGTGGCCGATCGGCAGATGCTTGTCGCCCTTGACGCTCAATGCGGCGACGCGGCGCACCGCTTCGGCGGTGAGCGCATCGCGCAGCGGCGTGTCCGGCGCGACGAAGCTGGCGCCCGGCAGATGCAGGCCCATGATCTCCATCAGCATCTGGTTGGAGTTGGCGGTACCGTAGAAAGTGCAGGTGCCCGGCGCGTGGTACGCGGCCGCTTCGGCTTCCAGCAGCTCGGCGCGGTTGGCCTTGCCTTCGGCATAGGCCTGGCGGACCTTGGATTTCTGCTCGTTGCTGATGCCGCTGGGCATCGGGCCGCCGGGCACGAAGATGCCGGGCAGATGGCCGAAGCTCAGCGCGCCGATCAGCAGGCCTGGCACGATCTTGTCGCAGATGCCCAAGTACAGCGTGCCGTCGAACATATCGTGCGAAAGCGATACCGCCGTGGCCATCGCGATCAGGTCGCGCGAGAACAGCGACAGCTCCATGCCGGCGCGGCCCTGGGTGACGCCGTCGCACATCGCCGGCACGCCGCCGGCCACCTGCGCGGTGATGCCGGCTTCGCGCGCGACCTGGCGGATGAATTCCGGATAGCGCTCGTAGGGCTGGTGCGCCGAAAGCATGTCGTTGTACGAAGTGACGATGCCGAGGTTGGGCGCATGGCCTTCGCGCAGCGCGGCCTTGTCGTCGGTGCCGCAGGCGGCGAAGCCGTGCGCGAGGTTGCCGCAGGAGAGCCGCTCGCGGTGCGTGCCGCCGGTGCCGGCGGCATCGATGCGCGCGAGGTAGGCGGCGCGCGTGTCGCGGCTGCGTTCGCGCAGGCGTTCGGTGACTTCGGCGAGGACGGGATGCAGTGGCGTGCTCATGCGTTGGCTTTCAATCGGAGAGGATGGGGAGAAGCGGGAAACGAGCGTTGAGGGCCGCCCGTTTCCCGCTCCTGGCGTCCGGTGCTCAAGGGCACCAGTACACGGCGACCGGTACGCGCGTCTGGGTCAGCACGCTGCGTATCGGGTAGTCCTTGCCGGCGCCCAGGCCGAGGCGGGCGTCGGCGAGCAGCTGGCGTTTCGTCTCGCCTTCGATATGCAGATACAGCGCCTGCGTGTCGAGCAAGGCCGGCAGGGTGAAGGTGATGCGCGGCTCGCCCGCGCCGGCGGCGCGCATCGGCAGCACCTGCGCGGTGCCGGCCAGATCCAGCGCCTCGGCGAGGCGGTCGCCGCCGGGGAAGAACGAAGCGGTATGTCCGTCCGTGCCCATGCCGAGGATCACCGCATCGAACGGAAACGGCAGCGCCGCTACGCGCGCGCGCACCGCGGCCACGCCGGCTTCGGGCGTCGGCATATCGGTGTACAGCGGCACGAAGTGCGCGGCCGAGGCGGCGTGCTGCAGCAGATCCGCCTTCACCATGCGCGCGTTGGAACGCTCGTGGCTTTCCGGCACCCAGCGTTCGTCCACCAGGGTGACGTAGACCTTCGACCAGTCCAGTTCCGCACGCGCAAGCTGGCGGAAGAAATGCACCGGCGTGCTGCCGCCGGAGACCGCCAGCAGCGCCCGGCCGCGCGCGGCGATGCCGGCGCGCAGGCGCTCGGCGATGCGTTCGGCCAGCGCGCGGGCCAGTGCGTGGCATTCGGTGAAGCTGTGCGTGGTGACGTCGAGTTGGTCAGGCATGGCCATGGGATAGAGCGGTTGGCGCAGCGGGCGCCGGCGGGAAAATCGAGTGTAGGCGCGCTGGTGCAATGCGACGGTGAAGCGGGTTCACCGTCGCCTGTGGCCTTACTCGCTGTCTTCGTTCCAGGTACGCCCGTCGCGCTCGATCAGCGCCACGGCCGCGCTCGGACCCCAGGTACCGGCGGTATACGGACGCGGCGACTCGCCGCTGCTGCCCCAGGCATCCAGGATCGGACCGGCCCAGCGCCAGGCGGCCTCGACCTCGTCGCGGCGCATGAACAGGGTGGGATTGCCGCGCACCACGTCGAGCAGCAGGCGCTCGTAGGCATCGGGCTGCGACACGCCGAACGCTTCGGCGAAGCTCATGTCCAGCGGCACATGGCGCAGGCGCAGGCCGCCGGGACCGGGGTGCTTGATGGTCAGCCACAGCTTCACGCCTTCGTCCGGCTGCAGGCGCAGCACCAGGCGGTTCTGCGTGAGCGGGCCGGCCGAGGCGTCGAAGATCGAATGCGGCACCGACTTGAACACCACCACGATCTCGGACACGCGCTCCGGCAGGCGCTTGCCGGTGCGCAGATAGAACGGCACGCCGGCCCAGCGCCAGTTCTCGATCTCGGTCTTCAGCGCAACGAAGGTCTCGGTATGCGACTTCGAACCGCCGCCGAGGTCCTCCAGATAACCCGGCACGCTCTGCCCTTCGGCGGCGCCGGCGCGGTACTGGCCGCGCACGGTGTACTGGGCGGCGTTGGCTTCGTCGATCGGCCTGAGCGAGCGCAGCACCTTCAGCTTCTCGTCGCGCACCGCATCGGGCGACAGCGAGGACGGCGGCTCCATCGCCACCATGCACAGCAGCTGCAGGATGTGGTTCTGCACCATGTCGCGCAGCGCGCCGGCGCGGTCGTAATAGGCGCCGCGGGTGCCCACGCCCAGCGTTTCGGCCACGGTGATCTGCACGTGGTCGATATGGCCGGCATTCCACAGCGGCTCGAACAAGGCGTTGCCGAAGCGCAGCGCCAGCAGGTTCTGCACCGTTTCCTTGCCGAGGTAATGATCGATGCGATAGGTCTGCGATTCGTCGAAGAACTGGCCGACCGCATCGTTGATCTGGTTGGCGCTGGCCAGGTCGCGGCCGATCGGCTTCTCCAGCACCACGCGCGACTTGCCGCGGTTGAGGCCGTATTCGCCCAGGCGGTTGCAGATATCGACGAACAGTTCCGGCGAGGTCGAGAGATAGAACACGCGCACGTGCTCGGGCTGTTCGCCGATCAGCGCGGCGAACGCGTCCCAGCCTTCGTCCTTGCGCGCGTCGAGCGAGCGGTAGCCGACCTGCTTGAGGAAAGCCTCGACCTTGTCCTTGGCGCCGCCGGTTTCGAGCAGGGCCTTGCGGATGTTGGCGCGGTAGCCGTCATCGTCCAGCCCCTCGCGGGCGATGCCGAGCACGCGGCTGCCGGCGGGGATCTGGCCGTCGAGGAAGCGGTGGAACAGGGCGGGCAGCAGCTTGCGCAGGGCAAGGTCGCCGGTGCCGCCGAAAATCACCAGGTCGAAAGCGTCGACCAGGGGGGGAGAAGCCGTCACTTCGATCACCTCAGCATATGGTGTGGACGGAGGCCGGGGGTTTTTACCCGACCCGCTCGGTGCATCCTAACGTACCAGTCAAATACCAGACAACACCACTTTGCCCGTGCCGCGCGCCTGCTGCGTTCCACCCCGACCTGGAGGCCAAGTGGTAACCCCCGCAAGGCCCGGTTTCTGCGCATGCTTGTGGAATTGGTATGGTCATTGGTATGTTGGCCGCCATGGAAACCGCCCTGGTCAACGAATACTTCCGCCTGAGCCGCGACGCGGCCACCCACCAGCCGTTGGCTTATCTGCGGCTGCGCCGGGCCATTCGCAATGTGGTGGAGCACCGCGATATCGAACCCGGGCAGGCCCTGCCCAGCGAACGCGATCTGTCGCGCGCGCTCAGCCTGTCGCGCGTGACCGTGCGCAAGGCCATCGCCGGCCTGGTCGAGGAAGGCATCCTCACCCAGCGCCATGGCGCGGGCACCTTCGTGGCGGAGCGCATCATCAAGCCGATGTCGCGGCTGACCAGCTTTACCGAGGACTTGCGCGCGCGCGGCCTGAATCCGCGTTCGGAGTTCTTCGAGCGCGGCATCGGCGAGGTGACGCCCGAGGAATCGATGGCGATGAACCTGTCGCCCGGCGTGCAGGTGGCGCGCCTGCATCGCGTGCGCTATGCGCGCGAGGAGCCGCTGGCGATCGAGCGCACAGTGGTGCCGGCGAGCGTGCTGCCGGATCCGCTGATCGTGCACGACTCCTTATATGAAGTGCTGGAAAGCCTGGGCTGCCGCCCGCGCCGCGCCCTGCAGCGGCTGCGCGCGGTGTCGCTGGGTGCGCAGCAGGCGCGCCTGCTGCATGTGCCGACGGGAAGCGCGGGGCTGAATATCGAGCGCCGCAGTTTTCTCGACGACGGGCGCGTGGTGGAGTTCACCGTGTCCTGGTATCGCGGCGACATCTACGACTTTGTCGCGGAACTGCACACCGACTGACGTTCGGCCATGAAAAAGGGCCGCCGGCGGTACCGGCGACCCTTCGGAGTGGAAAGGCGCCGGCCAGGCCGGCGCCGCTGTGGCTTACAGCGAGAAGTCGTAGCGCACGCCGAACTGGAAATAGCGCGGCTGCTGGAACGCGACCGGACGCAGATAGTCGACGCTGCGCACCGGCTTGCCGGTAACGCTGCTGATCGAGCTCTCGCCCACTTCGATCACCGCCAGCTGCTCCTTCTTCGAGAACACGTTGAACACGTTGGCGGTGAAGGCCAGCGGCTGGTTCTCGCCCGCCCAGGTCGGACGGTATTCGGCGTTGAGGTCCAGCGACCAGGTCCACGGCAGGCGGCCCTTCGAGCCGCGCGGGCTGGGCTCGAAGTTGCACTCGAAGTACGAGGCGCCGTAGTGGATCGCGTCGACCGGGTCGAAGCCGATGCAGTTCTTCGGACGGCCCGAAGCCACCGCGAGGTTGGCGCCGAACAGCCATTCCTTGGTGGCCTGGAAGTAGCCGTACGCCTTCAGCTGATGCTTGCGGTCGTTCGGCAGCGGGCCGTTGGTGAACTGCATGATTTCCGGCGCGTCCCAGTCCTGCGTCACCGACGGATCGAGCTGGCCGATGTCGGACTTCAACTGGCCTTCCGAGTTGCCGTAGCTGCGCGAGAAGGTGTAGTCGACGCGGCCATACCACTGCTGGCTGAACTGGTGTTCCAGGTACAGGTCCAGCGAGTAGTACTTGCGCTTCAGGTCGGGGAACGCCACGTTGCCCGGCGCCGGCGTGGTGAAGTCTTCCTTGGTCAGCTTGAACGGCACGAAGTTGCCCTGGCCGGTGGTGTCGATCAGGAAGGTGTTCGACTCGCCCGGATTGAACAGGTAGCAGCCGGCGATGCGCGCATTGCTGATATCGATGTTGTTGCGCTTGGCGTACTTCTCGAACGGACGCGAATCGCAGAAGTCGTCGATCGAGCTCTTCAGCTTGCGCAGGGTGGCCTTGGCGCCGAAGGTCCAGTTGTTGTCCAGGGTCTTGTCGAAGCCCAGGATGTATTCGTCCTGGTAGTAGGCCTTGATGTTCTGCGCGGCGACGCTGCGCGGGTCGGGCGTGGTGCCGTCCTCGCCGTTGAGGTAGCTGCGCGAGCCGAGCTGGGTCAGGCCGGTCGGCGCGCCATTGGGACCGACGCCCGTATAGGTGTAGTACTCGCTGTAGTAGTTCGAGGCCGAAGCGCCGCGGATGGCCACGTTCGACGGGATCGCCAGGTGATAGCGGCCCGCGTTCGCGTACACCTTGAAGCTGGAATCGCCGAACACGTCCCAGGTCACGCCCAGGCGCGGCGCCAGCTGGTGGCGCTGCTTGACGTAAACCTCGCCGGCGCCGTTGAGGTTCTTGAACTGCTCGTTGCGCAGGCCGATGTAGGCCAGCCAGCGGTCGTTGACCTGCCAGCGGTCTTCGATGAACTGCGCTTCCTGTTCGACCTTCACCGCGGCGCCGGTCTGGAACAGGCGCTTTTCGGCGACGTACTGCGTGCCCGGCGGCGGCACGATATCCGGACGGCCGGTGACCGGGCCGGCGTTGCGGTAGACCCAGCGGTAACCGCCTTCATAGATATTGCCGGCGGTGGATTCCAGCGTCTGGTTGTCCACGCCCGCGCGCAGGTCGTGGTCGCCGATGCGGTATTCCACGTCCAGGCGCCAGCCGTGCGTCTTGTCCTGCGCGCCCGCGCCGAGCACGGTGCCGTTGACCAGGCCGCAGCCGGTGATCGGCGTACCCACGCCCGCGCCCTGGCGCGAATCGAGGATCCACGGGCAATTCGGGTTGGAGGCGTAGCCGAGGTTGCGCACGTGCTCGGTCTTGCTGCGGCCGTACAGCGCGTTCACCGTCAGGCTGTCGGTGATGTAGCCGGTGTACTTGCCGATGTACACGTCGCCGCCCGGCTGCGAGCCCGGTCCGGAGTCGAAGTTCTTGGTCTTGTCCGAACCCAGGTAGTCGGTGGCGCGGAAGCTCTTGTAGTCGTAGCGGTAGACCTGGCGGTCGATATTGGTCTTGTCCGACAGGCCGGTCAGTTCGAGCAGGTGGTTGTCGGTGATGTTCCAGTCGATCTTGGCCAGCCACTTGGTGGCCTTGCTCACGTCCTTGGTCACCTGCGGCGTGGTGATCGGCAGCACGTTGCGGCCGGTGCTGCGGGTGAAATCGCCGGCGGCGTACAGGAACAGCTTGTCCTTGATCAGCGGGCCGCTGACGTAGCCGGTGTACTGCTCGGACGAGGTCTTGTTGTCGGCGCGGTACTGGTAGAGCTGGCCGTTCTCGCGGTAGATGCTGCGCGGCGAATCGCGGAAGTACTTCGGGATGACGTACATGCCGACGCCACCTTTCCAGGTATTGCCGCCGCGCTTGGTCACCACGTTGATCACGCCGCCGGTGGAGCGGCCGTACTCGGCGCCGTAGCCGCCGGTGTAGATCTGCTGCTGGTCGATCGCGTCGTAGGGCAGGCTGGTGAAGCCCAGGCCGGTCAGCGCGTTGGTCACGGCATAGCCGTTGATGTAGTACTGGTTCTCCGACGCCGACGAGCCGCCGAACGAAGCCACGTTGCCGTAGCGCGAGTCGCCCGACACCACGCCCGGCGCCAGCAGCGCGGCCGCGGTGACGTTGCGCGCCAGCGGCAGCTTCTGCAGCTGCTCGGAGGTCAGCACGGTGCGCGAGTCGACCGCGGACACGTCGATCGCCGGCAGCGCATTGCCCACCACCTGGATGCCTTCCAGCGTCTGCGCGCCGGAAGCGGAAGCGGCCGCGGCGCCGGTGAACGACACGTCCACGCCGCCGCCCAGGGCGACCTGCACGTTGTCGCGCGTGTCCAGCGTCTTGCCGTCCTTCTGCACGCTGACCTTGTAGCGGCCGACCGGCAGCGAGGCGGCGCGGTAGCGGCCTTCGCCGTCCACGCCGATGTCGCGGGCGAAGCCGGTGTCGAGATTTTCGATGTGGATGGTGCTGCCCGCTTCGGCCGAGCGGCCGAAGATCACGCCCGAAGCGTTGGACTGCGCCATCGCCGTACCGGCGAGGCTCATGCCCAGCGCGAGGGCGAGGGCGGTACGGCGGCACGCGGCCGCGTAACGCGGATGGTGGAACGTCTGCATTGGTTGATCTCCCCGAGAAATCCATAAGGACGGGCGAAAGTTCGCCCTAAAAGCGTCGCGGGAAATCGCGGCAGGTCCCTTCGAAAGCGGATCGGCGGTAAGCGGCAGGCGACCCCTCGCCCGGCGCGCTTCGCAACTTCTCGCGTGTCGCTCGCCGACCTTAGAAGGCGGTCGGAAGGGGAGTCAACAAAAATCTAAGATTTTTTCCTACGCCTATTGGTCTAGGGGTGGGTTTTCAAGCCATTGAATGTGAAGAAATTCGCAAAATCCCCCGGCAAGAAAAAACGTGAATATTTCCTTAATGGAGCCTTGGAGCCGGTCGAACAAAAAAAATGCCGCCGGGCTAAATCCGGCGGCAACAAGGGGAGATCGCGCCGGGGTCGACCCCGGCGCTCGTTGCTTGTGTTACAGCGAGAAGTCGTAGCGCGCGCTGAGGCGGGCCGTGCGCGGCGCGGTGTAGCTCAGGATGCGCCCGTAGGTGCCGCTGACCGCGCCGCTGCCGAGCTGGTAGGTCTCGATGCGGTTCTGTTCCCTCTGCTGGTTGAACACGTTGAAGATGTCCAGCGAGAGAGCCAGCTTGTGGTCCGCGAAGGCCGGCCGCCACTCGCCGCTGAGGTTCAGCGTGTACGACCACGGCATGTTGCCCTGGCTGCCGCGCGGCGCAACCTGGCCACGGCAATAGAAGTACGACGAGCCGTACTGGTACGGGTCGGTCGGCGGAATACCCTGGCAGTTCTTCGGGCGGCCCGAGGCGACCAGCAAGGTGCTGCCGACCAGCCATTCCGGCGTGACCTGGTAGAAGCCGTACGCCTTCAGCTGGTGGCGGCGATCGTTCGGCAGGTTGCCGCTGGAACCGATCATCAGTTCCGGGAAGTCCCAGGCCTGGGTCACCGACGGATCCTGCTGGCCGATGTCCGACAGCAGCAGGCCTTCGGAGTTACCGAAGTTGTGCGACCACACGTACTCGACCTTGCCGTACCACTTCTGGTCGAACTGGTGCTCCAGGTACAGGTTCAACGCGAGGTACTTGCGCTTCAGTTCCGGGTAGCCGAGTTCTTCCTTCGACAGCGTGATGTTCTTCAGCGTGCCCAGGCCATCGTGGTCGACGGTGAAGGTGGCGCCGCGGCCGGGGTTGAACAGCAGGCAGGGTGCGCCGTTGGTCTCCCAGCCGGTGAAGGCCGGGTTGGTGATCGGCGTACCGGCGGCGGCTTCATGCGCGAGGAACGGACGGGCATCGCAGAAGTCGTCGATGATGCTCTTGAGGTTGCGGTAGATCGCCTTGGCGCCGACGGTGTAGTTGGGCGCGATTTCCTTGTCGAAGCCCAGGATGTACTCGTCCTGGTAGTACGCGCTGATGCCCTTCTTGGCCAGCGTCACCGGGTTCGGCGCCTGGCCGTTGGCGCCGTTGGCGAAGAACACCGAGCTGATCGGCGTCGGGTTGATCGGCGCATTGGTCACCGGGTCGACGCCGTTGTAGACGAAGTACTGGTTCTCGAAGCGCTGCGGGCCCGCGCCGCGGATCGCGACGTTGGACGGCACGGCCAGGTGATAGCGGCCGGCGTTGGCGTAGATCTTGAAGCTGGAGTCGCCGTTGACGTCCCAGGTCAGGCCCAGGCGCGGAGCGAGCTGGTGGCGCTGCTTGAGGAACACCACGCCGTCGGTGTTGAAGTTCTTGAACTGCTCGTTGCGCAGGCCGATGTAGGCCAGCCAGCGGTCGCTGACCTGCCAGTGGTCTTCGATGTACTGCGCCTGCTGTTCCACCTTCACCTTGCCCGCGGCGCTGAAGATGGTGCGCTGGGCCACTTCGGTCGCGCCCGGCGGGATGTTCATGCCCGGCACGGTGGAGAAGTCGTCGGTGGCGTCGAAGAAGGTCCACAGGGCGCCGCCCTGGGTGGCGAGGCCGGAGAAGGATTCCAGCGTCTGGTTATCCAGACCGCCGCGCAGCGTGTGCGAGCCCAGGTGGTACTCGATGTCGAAGCGCCAGGCGTGGGTCTTGTCGTTCGCGCCCGGCACGCGCAGGTTGCCGCCCACCGGCGCGCAGCTGATGCGGCTGGGGCTGCTGCGGTTGTCGGTGATGTTCGGGCACACCACGCCGGCGGCGCCGGCCACGCTGTCGACGTGGTCAGAGGTGCTGCGTCCGTACAGCGCGTTGATGGTCAGGCTGTCGGTGATGTAGCCGGTGTACTTGCCGACGTAGACCTGGCCGCCGGGCGTCGAGTTGGCGGTGCCCTGGTTCTTCTGGTGCTCGGTACCCTTGAGGGTGCCCTGCACGCCGGTCTTGTAGTTGTAGTTGTAGATCACCGTGTCCTGGATGGAGTCTTCGCCGATGCCGGTGAATTCCAGGATGTGGTTGTCGGTGATGTTCCAGTCGACCTTCGCCATCCAGCGCGTGATGTGGTTGCTGTCGTCGGTGGTGCGGGTGCTGGCGCCGGTGGTGCCGTTATTGGTGCCGTACTGCACGCGGCCGGTGTTCTTGGTGAACTCGCCGGTGCCGTAGAAGAACAGCTTGTCCTTGATCAGCGGGCCGCCGACGTAGGCGCCGACCTGGGTCTGGGTAAGCTTCTCGTTCGGGCGGAACAGCACCTTGCCGTCGGTGACGCGGCCGCTGCCCACGGGGTAGTAGATGTAGCGCTGGCTGGAGGCGAGCTTGGCCGGGCTCCACAGCACTTCGGCACCGGCCTTCCAGGTGTTGGTGCCGCGCTTGGTGATGATGTTGACCACGCCGCCGGTGGAGCGGCCGTACTCGGCGCCGTAGCCGCCGGTGAACACCTGCTCCTGGTCGATCGCATCGAACGGCAGGCTGGTGAAGCCCAGGCCGGTCAGCGGGTTGGTCACCGGGAAACCGTTGATGTAGTACTGGTTCTCGGCGGCGGACGAGCCGCCCATCGAGATCGCGTTGCCGTAGCGGCTGTCGCTGTTGGTCGAACCCGGCGCCAGCAGGGCCGCCGCGTTGACGTTGTTGAGGATCGGCAGCTTCTGCAGCTGCTCGGAGGTCAGCACGGTGCGCGAGTCGACCGAGGACACGTCGATCGCCGGCAGCGCATTGGCCACCACCTGGATGCCTTCGAGGTTCTTGGCGCCCGTCGCCGCGACGGCGGCGGCGGTAAACGAAATCTCGGTACCGGTGCTGACCACCACCTGCACGTTGTCGCGCGTGTTGATGGTCTGGCCGTCCTTCTGCAGGCTCACCCGATAGCGGCCGACCGGCAGCGACGCGGCGCGGTAGCGGCCGCTGGAATCCAGGCCGATGTCGCGCGTCAGGCCGGTGTCGACGTTCTCGATATGGACGGTGGCGCCGGCATCGTCGGCGCGGCCGAAGATCGTGCCCGATGCGTTCGACTGAGCCACCGCCACTCCGGCGATGCTCATGCTGAGCGCAACGGCGAGGGTGGTCTTGCGCCACAGCGGCGCACGACCAGCGTGCTGGAACTTGATCATTTACGTTCTCCCCATGATGGCCATTGCGGCCGACAGGCGCAGGGCGCCGAATCGCCAATCGCGGGAAAACGTGCCGGCCTGTTCGCAAGACCGGATCCGCAGCGAGAAGACTTCCCCAAGTTCTCGTCTGCGACACGCAAGTTCCAGCGATTCGCCGGCGGAACATAAGCGCGGAAATCACCGGCAGTCAACAAATTATTTACGCCAGCATGAGGCCGATATAAGCGCCTTGAAACAATGGCTTAGGAAGCAAAACGTAAACTTTCGCGATGCTTGCGATGTGCTTGCGTGAAACTTGCGAATGGCTCGCCTGGACGTCTAAATCGCTCGCAATTTACTTCGATGTAAGCGCAAGGGAAACGATCGGGCTTTCGCAAGAAATCCCTGAGCGGCACCCGCCCCTAGGCCAACCGTCGCGTTGCCAGCCCCCCTGCCGCCCCGTTAAAGTTGCGTTCGTTCGGGTGTCCCAAGGCCATGTCGCCAAGGGATGAAACGGGAAGCCGGTGCGCCTTGATGGCAAGGCCGGCGCTGCCCCCGCAACGGTAAGCGAGCAGTTCCACCTGCGGTGACATGCCACTGCGCTCTTCAGGAGTGCGGGAAGGCCATCGCAGGATCGCGCTTTCACGCGCACTCGCGAGCCCGGAGACCGGCCCGAATATCTTTCCTGGTGGCTCGCGGAGGGCGCAGCCGGACCGCGTGCCGGTGCCATTCCGCCTGCCCGTCGTTTGCGCTCCCTCCTCCACGTGTCCGCCAGCTCATCACCGATGGGCCGTGCGCGAGGCGCGGCCAAGGAAAAGCGCTCCATGAAGAAGACCCTGCTGGCCACCGCCCTGCTGTCCTGCGTCGCCGCGGCGCATGCCGCCGACCAGAACGACGCCGGACAGCTCCCCACCGTGGTGGTGACCGCCACCCGCACGGCCACGCCGATCGAGCAGACGCTGGCGCCGGTCACCGTGCTGACCCGCGCGGACATCGAACGCCTGCAGCCGCAGTCGGTGCAGGACCTGCTGTCCGGCCTGCCGGGCGTGGCCTTCGGCAATGCCGGCGGCCTGGGCCAGCAGACGTCGCTGTTCATGCGCGGCACCAATTCCTCGCACACCCTGGTGCTGGTCGACGGCGTGCGCATCGGCACGGTGGGCGCGGGCATTCCGGCCTTCGAGCAGCTGCCGGTGGAGCAGATCGAGCGCATCGAGATCGTGCGCGGCCCGCGTTCCAGCCTGTATGGCTCGGATGCGATCGGCGGCGTGATCCAGATCTTCACCCGCCACGGCCAGCCCGACGAGGCGCTGACGCCGTCGGTGAGCGTGGGCGTGGGCAGCCATCGCCTGGCCGATGGCCAGTTCGGCCTGTCCGGCGGTTCGCGCAACGCCTGGTTCAACGCCAGCGTCGGCGGCCAGTACACGCGCGGCATCAATGCCTGCCGTTCCGCCGCGGGCGGCTGCTTCACCAACGAGCCGGACGACGACGGCTACCGCACCTACAACGGCGCGCTGAGCGGCGGCTATCGCTGGGACAACGGCACCGAGCTCAGCGCCAGCGTGCTCAAGAGCAAGGGCGATATCGAGTACGACGGCAGCTTCCAGAACTACACGCGCCGCTCGCAGCAGGTGGCCGGAGTGAACCTGCGCTTCGCCGTGCTCGACGCCTGGAAGATGAGCCTGAGCGCCGGCCAGAACATCGACCGCGCCGACAACTATCTCAACCGCGCCGACCTCGGCGCCGACATGCAGCCCGCCGGCCACCTGTACTCGCGCCGCAACCAGGCCAGCTGGCAGAACGATTTCACCCTGGCCCCCGGCCAGCTGCTCAGCGCCGGCGTGGACTACCAGCAGGAACACGCCGACAGCGACACCGCCTACCTGCGCACCAAGCGCGACAACACCGGCGTGTTCGCGCTGTACCAGGGCCAGTTCGGCCCGCACGAGATCCAGCTCTCGGCCCGCCACGACCACAACCAGCAGTTCGGCAACCACGACACCGGCAGCGCGGCCTACGGCTACGGCTTCGAGAACGGCCTGAAATTCACCGCCTCGTATGGCTCGGCCTTCCACGCGCCGACCTTCAACGACCTGTACTTCCCGCCGTTCTTCGGCTTCGCCACCGCCAATCCGAACCTCAAGCCGGAGAAGTCGCGCACCGCGGAGCTCGGCCTGTCGGCGCGCCCGGGCGTGTGGAACTGGGCGGTGAATGCGTACCAGACCAAGGTCGACGACCTGATCGGCTATGACGCCTTCTTCGTGCCGATCAACGTCAGCAAGGCGCGCATCCGCGGCCTCGAAGGCCAGCTCGGCGCCGACGTGGACGGCTGGCACCTGCGCGGTTATCTCACCTTCCAGAAGCCGGAGAACCGCGGCGAGGACGACCCCAACCGCGGCAACCTGCTGGCCCGCCGTCCGGAGCGCATCGCGCGCATCGACCTGGACCGCGACCTGGGCGCATTCAGTATCGGCGGCACGGTGAACAGCGAAGGCTATCGCTACGACGATGCGGCCAACCTGCAGCGCCTGGGCGGCTACACCACGGTGGACCTGCGCGCGAGCTGGAACTTCCTGCCCGGCTGGACCCTGCAGGGCCGCGTGGCCAACGTGTTCGATCACCGCTATGAAACCGTGCGCTTCTACAACCAGCTCGGCCGCACCGCCTACCTGACGCTGCGCTACAGCCCGGCGCGCTGAACGGCATCGCACACAGGTTGGGGTGAGCCTCACCCCAACCTGTGGCATATGCGCAGTCCGCACTTCAGGCACATCCCAAGCATGGGGCCCGCGGCATAAAGTCCCGGCTGCGGAGCGCCGCAGGAGGCGCCGCCCGGGGATGACGTGAATATCTTTGCTCCAATGATCCGCCGCCCGGTGGGCACTTCGCTGCTCGCACTGGGCTTGGCGCTGGCCGGCATCTGGACCTACATCCTGATCGGCGTGGCCGCGCTGCCGGCGCTGGAGTTCCCCGGCATGTCCGTCTATGCGGAAGTGCCGGGCGCCAGCGCGCAGACCATGGCCTCGACCGTGGCCGCGCCGCTGGAGCGGCATCTGGGCCGCATCCCGGGCATCAAGGAGATGAGCTCGGAGAGCAATGACGGCTCCAGCTCGGTGGTGATTCTGTTCGAACCGGGCAAATCCACCGACAAGCTGGCGCGCGACGTGCAGGCGGCGATCAATGCCGCGCAGGTGGACCTGCCCTCGAGCATGACCGTCCCGCCGCGCTACTTCAAATTCAACAATTCGCGCATGCCGGTGCTGCTGCTGTCGATGACCTCGGCCACGCAGAGCCCGGAAAAGCTCTACGACATGGCCGACACCTTGATCTCGCCGGTGCTGTCGCAGATCCCCGGCGTGGCGCAGGTGCGCATCATGGGCGGGCGGCCGAAGGCGGTGCGCGTCGAGCTCAACAATGCGCAGCTGGCGGCGATGGGCCTGTCCGGCAACGACGTGCGCAATGCGCTGCGCGCGGCCAACGTCACCTCGCCGCAGGGCATCCTGAGCGATGGCAACACCCAGATGACGGTGACCGCCACGGACTCCCTGCACAATCCGGAGGAATTCGGCCAGCTGCTGATCGCGGTGAAGAACGGCACGCCCGTGCGCCTGTCGGACGTGGCCAAGGTCTACAGCGGCCAGCAGGACGAATACCAGGCCGCCTGGTTCAACGGCCAGCGCTCGGTGACCATCCGCGTGAGCAAGCGGCCGGAGGCCAATGCGGTGGCCACCGCCGACGCGGTGCGCGCCAAGCTGCCGGAAATGCGCTCGTGGCTGCCGGCCGACCTGCAGATCACCCCGATCTTCGACCTCACCCAGACCACCCGCTCGGCCCTGCACGAAGTGGAGATCGCGCTGCTGCTGAGCATCATGCTGGTGGCGGTGGTGATGCTGATCTTCCTGCGCCGGGTGCGGCCGATGCTGATCGCCATGATCAGCGTGCCGCTGTCGCTGGCCGGCGCCTTCGTGGTGATGTGGTCGCTGGGCTATACGCTGAACACGCTGTCGCTGGTGGCGCTGGTGCTGTGCATCGGCTTCGTGGTCGACGACGCCATCGTGGTGATCGAAAACATCGTGCGCCACATGGAGCGCGGCGAACAGGCGCTGCCGGCCTCGCTGCTGGGCGTGCGCGAGATCGGCTTCACGGTGATCTCGATCACCTTGTCGCTGGTGGCGGTGTTCGTGCCGCTGCTGTTCGGCAACAGCCAGTTCACCGTGATCATGCGCGAGTTCTCGGTGACCTTGACCGCCGCGGTGGTGATCTCCGCGCTGATCTCGCTCACCGTGACGCCGGCGCTGTGCGGCTGGATGCTCAGGCAGGACGGCGAGCGCCGCGCGCCGGGCCGGATCGAGCTCGCGGTGGAGCGCTTCGACCGCGGCATGCAGCGCACCTACGAGCGCGCGCTGGACTGGGCCATGCACCACCGCCGCCTGATGCGCTGGCAGCCGTTGATCCTGCTGGCGCTCACCGTCGGCCTGGCGATGGCGGTAGTGAAGACCGCCGGCTTCAACTTCATGCCGAAGGAGGACATCGGCCTGATCCGCGCCATGGTCCGCGCCGACACCAATATCTCGCCCAGCCTGATGGCGCTGCGCGCGCAGAAGGCCGCCGAGATCATGCTGAAGGATCCGGCGGTGCTGGACGTGACCACCTTCCTCGGCGCCGACAATGCCGGCGGCGCGGTGGGCAACCAGGCGGTGATGTACGTGGACCTCAAGCCCAAGGGCGACGGTCCCGGCGAGCGCCCGGAACATATCGACAAGGTGGTCGAGCGCCTGCGCAAGCAATACGAGCCGCTGCCGGATGTGCAGGTCTCGCTCAGCTCGCTGAGCTTCTTCAACGGCGGCGGTGGCGGCGGCGGCGAGGGCTCGGAGAGCTTCCAGCTGGTCAGCACCAGCACCATCGACCTGCAGCCCTGGGTCTACAAGGTCACCCGGCTGATGAAGGACCGGCCGCCGTTCCGCGACGTCAGCAGCGACTACGACAATATCGACAAGCAGCAGATGCTGAAGGTGGACCGCCAGGCGGCCGGCCGGCTCAACATCAGCATGGGCATGATCGACACGGCGCTGTACAACGCCTTCGGCCAGAACCAGGTGTCGATCATCTATTCGGACATCAACCAGTACTGGGTGGTGCTGACCTCCAGCGCCGAGCACACGCTTACGCCCGAGACCCTGCTCAATACCTACGTGCGCGCCACCGGCGGCGGCATGGTGCCGTTGTCGGCGGTGGCCAAGATCGAACCGAACGTCACGCCTTCGATCGTCAACCACTACAACCAGCTCGAAGCGGTGCAGGTCTACTACAACCTGCCGCAGGATTTCCCGCGCGACAAAGGCATGCAGCTGATCAATCAGCTGGTCGCCGAGGCGCGCCTGCCGCCCGGCGTGAAGATCGGCTACACCGGCGAGAACCAGCAGCTGGAGGAGAGCCAGGATAACTCCATGCTGCTGCTGATCGGCTCGATCCTGGCGATGTATATCGTGCTGGGCATCCTGTACGAGAGCCTGGGCCAGCCGCTGACCATTCTTTCCACCCTGCCGGCGGCGGGCGCCGGCGCCTTCCTGGCCATGCTGGTGACGCATACGCCGATGTCGCTGATCGGGGTGATCGCGATCCTGATGCTGATCGGCATCGTGAAGAAGAACGCCATCCTGATGGTGGATTTCGCCCTGGTGCGCGAGCGCGAGCATGGCCTGCCGGCGCCGGAGGCGATCCGCGAGGCGGCGCTGGTGCGCTTCCGGCCGATCACCATGACTACGCTGGTGGCGATCGGCGCGGCCTTGCCGCTGGCGATCGGGTTCGGCATCGGGGCGGAGACGCGGCAGCCGCTGGGTGTGGCGATCGTGGGTGGGTTACTGGTGTCGCAGTTGCTGACGTTGTTGAGTACGCCGGCGATTTATCTGTGGAATCACGATCGCAAGGAGCGCAAGGCGGCGCGGCGGGTGCGGCGCGAGGCGAAGCGCGCGCTGAAGGCGGCGGGGCAGGCGGCCTGAGCCCCTGCTCGTCATTCCGGCGAAGGCCGGAATCCACCATGCTCGTCATTCCAGCGAAAGCTGGACGAGCGCGTAGCGCGAAGAACGCCCGCAGGGCGGCCCCGAAGGGGTGAGCGAAGCGAATCATCCAGTGACTGGTTCGCTCGGTTGTCGTGCTGACGCACACGTGTCTCGCCTTTGGCGAGTGTTTCGTGCCGCTGCCGCGGCCCGAGTTACTTCTTCTTTGCTTGCCCAATCCCCTCAAGGGGGACCTCGAGAAGAAGTAACCAAGAAGAAAAGGCACCCTGCGCGGCGCCCTCCGCAGCTTCGCTGCTGCGGGTCCGTGAGGGCTGGCCGGGCTTTTTGACGGGACATCCATGTCCCGTCAAAAAGGCGAGGACTCCTGTCCTCGCCCCCTGCGGGGCCTGATCGTCCAGCCCTCACCGCCGTGCCAAGGGGACCCGGAAGATCAAGAGCAAAAGCGCACCAGCGGAACGCCGCGGCTGCGCCGCGCGCTCCATGGGGTGCCCCTGCCTTTCGACACGGTCGGACTAAAGGCACATCCCTCCGTCACAGCTGACGCGGTCATATAGTCGATATGATTGCCTACGCCCCCGATGCCCACCGCATCGGTATTCTCCGGTGCGCGCCGATACGCCATGCAGGCTACGTGCGGCGCACCTCCGGTACGGAAACCTCGTGAACATTTTTGCGCCGCTGATTCGTCGCCCCATCGGCACTTCGCTGCTCGCCATCGGCCTGGTGCTGGCCGGTTTCTGGGCCTATCTGCTGCTGGGCGTCGCGGCGCTACCGACCATCGAGTTTCCGGGCGTGGTGGTGTTCGCGCAGATGCCGGGCGCCAATGCGCAGACCATGGCCAGTTCGGTGGTGGCGCCGCTGGAGCGCCATCTGGGCCGGATTCCCGAGATCAAGCAGATGGTCTCGTCGACCAACGACGGCGCCACCCAGATCCAGATCCTGTTCAATTTCGGCCGCAGCGCGGACAAGGCCGCGCGCGACGTGCAGGCCGCCATCAATGCCGCCGCGCCCGACCTGCCGCCCGGCATGCCGAGTCCGCCGCAGTACTTCAAGTTCGACACCTCGCAGATCCCGGTGCTGCTGGTCTCGCTCACCTCGACCAGCCTGCCGCCGGACAAGCTCTACGACCTTACCGACACCCTGCTGAAGCCGGCGGTGGCGCAGGTGCCCGGGGTGGCCCAGGTGCAGGTGTTCGGCGGCACGCCGCATGCGGTGCGGGTGGCGCTGAATCCCGATTCGCTCGCCGCCAAGAAGCTCACCAGCGACGACGTCAGCAATGCGCTGACCGCGGCCAATGTCACCGCGCCGCAGGGCATGCTCAGCAACGGCTGGACCCAGATGACGGTGATGGCGACCGATTCGCTGCATACCGCCGAGGAGTTCGGCGAGCTGCTGATCGCCATGCGCAATGGCACGCCGGTGCGCCTGTCCGACGTGGCGACCATCACCAGCGGCCAGCAGGACGAGTTCCAGGCCGCCTGGTTCAACGGCAACCGCACCGTGGCGATGCAGATCAGCAAGCGCGCCGACGCCAATGCCGTGGCGACGGCGGATGCGATCCGCGCCAAGCTGCCGGAGTTCCAGCACCTGATGCCGGCGGACGTGCAGATCACGCCGATCTTCGATCTCACCCAGACCACCAAGTCCGCGCTGCACGAGGTGGAGGTAGCGCTGCTGCTCAGCATCGCCATGGTGGCGGTGGTGATGCTGATCTTCCTGCGCCGTATCGGCCCGACCCTGATCGCCATGCTCAGCGTGCCGCTGTCGCTGGCCGGCGCCTTCGTGCTGATGTGGGTGCTGGGCTATACGCTCAATACCTTGTCGCTGGTGGCACTGGTACTGTGCATCGGCTTCGTGGTCGACGATGCCATCGTGGTGATCGAGAACATCGTGCGCCATATGGAAATGGGCCAGCGGCCGCTGCAGGCCGCGCTTATCGGCGTGCGCGAGATCGGCTTCACAGTGGTGTCGATCACCTTGTCGCTGGTGGCGGTGTTCGCGCCGATGCTGTTCGGCAATAACTTTTTCACCACGCTGATGAAAGAGTTCTCGGTGACGCTGACCGCGACGGTGGTGATCTCCGCGATCGTGTCGCTGACCCTGACACCCGCGCTGTGCGGCCGCTATCTCTCGCTCGAGCACAGCGACGGCAAGCGTCCCTCGCTGCTGTCGCGCGTGGCCGAGCGCTTCGACCGCTGGCTGCTGCACGTCTACGAACGCGGGCTGGACTGGGCCATGCGCCACCGCGGCCTGATGCGTTGGCAACCGCCGCTGCTGCTGGTGCTTACCGGCGTGCTGGCGTACGCCGTGGTGAAGACGGCCGGCGGCGGCATCATGCCGGAAGAAGACATCGGCATGCTGCAGGCCAATATCACCCTGGACGCGAATATTTCCCCGACCCTGCTCGCCGAGCGCGCGCAGAAGATCGGCGAGATCATGCTGAAGGATCCGGCGGTGCTGGACGTCACCACCATCCTCGGCGGCAACAACAACAATGGCTCGGTCGGCAACAGCATCACCTTGTTCGTGGACCTGAAGACCCTGGGCAAGCAGCCGGACCAGCGCACCGATCCGGTCAAGGACGTGATCAAGCGCCTGGACACGCAGTACAAGGCCATCCCGGATATCACCGCATCGCTGACCCCGCTGCAGTTCATCGGCGGTGGCGGCGGTGGCGGTGGCGGCGGCGGCGGCGGGCAGTATCAGTTCCAGCTCAGCAGCGCGAGCGGTTCCGATCTGCAGGGCCCGACGCTCAAGCTGGCGCGAGTGATGCGCACGCTGAAGGAATTCCGCGACGTCACCACCAGCTTCGATTCGATCGGCAAGCAGCAGATGCTGAAGATCGACCGCGATGCGGCCAGCCGCCTGCTGCTGAACCCGGCGCTGGTGGATACGGCCTTGTACAACTCCTTCGGCCAGCGTCCGGTCTCGGTGATCTATTCGGATATCAACCAGTACTGGGTGGTGCTCACCTCGGCGGCGCAGTCGATCAGTCCAGATACGCTGCTCAATACCTATGTGCGCAACTCGCAGGGCAAGATGATCCCCTTGTCCGCGGTGGCGCGGATCGAGCCGAATATCGCGCCACTGGCGATCCGCCACTTCAACCAGTTGGAGTCGTCCTCGATCAGCTACAACCTCGCCGATGGCGTGTCGCAGGTCGAAGGACTGCGCCGCGTCGACGACGCGATGGCCGCCGCCGGCCTGCCGGCCGGCGTGCAGAAAAAGTACAGCGGCAACAACCAGCAGCTGATGGAAGCGCTGACCAATGGCCTGTTCATGTTCTTCGCCGTGATCATGGCGATGTACATCGTGCTGGGCATTCTGTACGAGAGCTTCGTGCATCCGCTGACCATTCTGTCGACGCTGCCGGCCGCGGGCATGGGCGCCTTCCTGGCCATGCTGGTCACGCATACCCAGCTCACCATGATGTCGGTGATCGCGATCCTGATGCTGATCGGCATCGTGAAGAAGAACGCCATCCTGATGGTGGACTTCGCCCTGGTCGCCGAGCGCGAACATGGCCGCACGCCGCCGGAAGCGATCCGCGAAGCCGCGCTGGTGCGCTTCCGTCCGATCACCATGACCACCCTGGTGGCGATGGGCGCGGCGCTGCCGCTGGCGATCGGTTTCGGCGCCGGCTCGGAAATGCGCCAGCCGCTGGGCGTGGCGATCCTGGGCGGCCTGCTGGTGTCGCAGCTGCTTACCTTGCTGAGCACGCCGGCGATCTACCTGCGCGTGTACGACCGCAAGGCGCGCAAGGCGGCACGGCGTGAGCGGCGCGCGGCAAGGCGCGCATTGAAGGCGGCCAACCAGGGCGCATAACAGCGGCCTAGGTTGGGGTGAGCGCAGCGAACCCCGACCTACGTCAATCCTTGGGACTGGTGCAGGCGGCGTAGCGCCGGCCTTCCACGCGCAGCAACGGTTCCGCACCCTCGGCGCCCAGCGTGGCGCTGTAATGCTCGGGCGAGTCGAACGCGACGCGGCCGTGCAGCGCGGGCGGCGCCTTGCATTGCAGATTCCAGTTGAGCGAGGTGCGGCTGCGGTGTTCATCGCTGCGCTGGCAGCTCGCATCCGGCGGCGGCAGCGCGAACGAGGCCCACGGATCGGCATCTTCGTCGACGCAGTGCCACGCCACCGTCTCATGCGTCACGCCCTTGGCGTGCGTGACGATCTTCCACAGGCCAGGCATGGCCTGGAAATCGCCGGCATCGGCATGCGCGCGCGGCGCCAGCATGGACGACAGCAACAGCACGATCAGTGCGGCGCGCAGAACGCGCGCCAGGTGATAAACGAAAGGCATGGGTGAGTTCCGCGTCGGATCCACGTTCGCCGGCGCCGCGTCCCTGCGGCGCCGGTGCGGTGACGCCATGGCCCCGTGGCCATGGCGCGGTGAGCAAGCACTCAGTCCTGCAGATCGTCGTTGTCGTCGCCGTCGGCGTCATGCCGGGCGTAACGGCCGAAGTCGAACATATCCATCATATTGCCCAGCGCCGGCGCATTGACCGGCACGTACGGATTGCCCGGACGCGAACGCGGGTTCGGCAGGTTGTCGCGGCCGCGCGCCGAGATGGTCTCGTGCAGGCCCCAGTTGGCTTCGACGAATTTGTCGAAGGAGACATGGTCGTAATAGGTGTGCACTACGCGGCCGCCGGTGGAGTAGCGCGAGATCACCAGCATCGGGATACGCGTGCCGTCGCCGAAGAAGTCGATCGGCTGCACGTAGCCGGAGTCCCAGTAGCCGCCGCCCTCATCGAACGTCACCACGATCGCGGTGTCCTTCCACACTTCCGGATTGGCCTTGGCCATCTCCACGATCTTCTTCACATAGCCTTCGAACAAGCCCAGCTTGGACGAGGCCGGATGGCCGTCGAGGATGCCGTCGGGCTTGGCGATCGCCACCGCGGGCAGGGTGTTGTTCTGGATATCGCGGTAGAGGTCGTTGATGTCCTGGTTGTTCGCGCGCAGCTTGGGATCGGTCATCACCTGCGTGGAATACAGGAAGGGATCGCAGATATTGCAGAAGGTGCCGGCCTCGCCGTTCTCCTTGCCATCGCCCCAGCCTTCGCCGTAGTACTTCCAGCTCACGTGGTGGCGGCTGAGCAGCAGGGCCAGGTTCTCCTGCCGCGTCGGCGGGATGGTGAACTGATCGGCGCCCAGCGGCGCGGGCGTGCCATCGCCCATGTAGCCCGGGTTGTAGTTGTTGACCAGGTAGTAAGCGTCGCGCTTGCAGTCGCCGCCGCGGAAGCTGCGGTACGGCAGGCTGCGCAGGTAGTCCTTCACCGAAGCCACGCCGGGCTGGCTTTCGTCCGCGCAGTTCACGTAGGAACCGCCGCCGTAGCCGTCCTGGGTGTACCAGTTGTTGGTGCCGGGCATCGGATCGGGATTCTCGATCTGGTTGTTCGGCGGCGTCGCCGGACGGCCCTGCGCATCGGCGTAATAGATCAGGCTCGCGTAGCCCAGCATGATGTGGTTGGCGCCGGTGCCGCCCATCACGGACTGGTGGAAGTTATCGCTGAGCGCGTAGTCGTGCGCCAGCTCCTTGAAGTACGGCGCGTCGCCCTTGGCCATGTTGAGGAACTGCATGGCGGTGGAGCCTTCGCCGGTGCTCTGCTCGTTGAAGCCGGCCGGCGGTGGCGCGCCGTTGCTGCCGGCGCCGAAGCTGGTTTCCACCCACGGGAACAGGTCGTTGCGGCAGCCGCTGGGATTGGTGCGGGTGGCGGCGGCGGCGGAGCAGTCGAGCTGCTGCCACATCTGGAAGAAGCGGTGCACGGGGCTGTTGGCGTAGTCGTCGTAGCTGAGCGAGGCGCTCATATCGACCGGCGCGTTGGGCAGCTGGGTGGGGAAGCGCGTGTCGACCACATGCGCGGGCAGGCCGGTGCCGCCGCTGGCGAGCTGGGCGTATTCGCCGGCCGGCAGGCCGGGCTCGACCGCTTCGGCCTGCGCGGCGGAAGCGAAGTAGGGCTGGGTCGGCGCGCCGCCGGTGTTCATCGCCGGCAACATCGCGTACGGCGTGGTGCGCGTCGGCGCGACGGTGAACTTGCCGGTCGCGGTGGCCTGCCACTGCCTGGCCAGCGCCGCGTTCGGACCCGGCGTGCCATCGGCATTGACGATGCCTTCGGACAGCAGGTTGTGCACGCTCTGGCCCTTCGGCGGCGTGTAGGTGGCGTAGACGTGGTCGAAGGTGCGGTTCTCGCCGATCAGCAGGATCACGTGCTTGATCGGGGTACGCGTGCGATCGCTGCGGTCGCCCGGCTCGCCTGGACGATGCAGCGTGACGATGCCGCCCGGCAGGCCCGGACGCGGGCTGGTGCCGGCGCCGGGGATGCCGTGGCGGAACGCGGCATCCTGCTCGGCGGTAGTGGTTTGCGCACCCGCCGCGCCGGCCAGGACGGTGGCGAGCGCAGCGGTAAGAAACGGCAAGTAACGCTGACGGCCGTGAAGCTTGGGCATGACTTTGGACTCCTGCAGCCCGAAGGCTGCGCGTGGTCCCCCTGATACGGCCGCGCGTCCGTTCCTGCGCAACGCAAGGACGACGCGGCCGGCGCGGAGCATGGTCCTCGCGGATGACGCCGCGTTGGCAGCAAAGCGACAGCGGCGACCGCGCAGATGACAGCGCGGCGACAAGCGCAAAGGCTTGCGGAAGCGCAAAAACCCGCGGTTTTTCAGGCCTTCGGCAACAGCTTGAAGGGCCGCATCATTTCGTTGTCTTCGTGCTCGAGCAGATGGCAATGCCACACGTATTTGCCGGGCTCGCCTTCGAATCGCACGATGATGCGGGTGACCATGTCGGGGTCGGCGCGCACGGTGTCCTTCCAGCCGGCCTCATGCGGCGGCGGCGGCTGGCCGGGGCCGGTGTACTTGAGTTCCTTGCGCTCGTTCCAGGCGAACAGGTCGTAGGGGCGGCGTTCGAGAATCTGGAAGCGCACCAGGTGCAGATGGATCGGATGCGCGTCGCCGGTGAGGTTGACCAGGCTCCAGATCTCCACGCTGTCCTGCATGGGATCTTCGGTGATCGGGTCGGACCAGTGATGGCCGCCCAGGGTCATCATCATCGCATTGCCGTTGGCGTCGTCCATCTCGCCGACAGTGAGGATACGTTCGCGCGCGGCGCTGGCCGGATCGATGCGCGGCACCGCGCGCAGCGCAGCGGGCACGGCGGCGGACGCGCTCTTGTCGCCGCGATCGCGCACGCGGAACTGCAGCAGCGGTTCGGACGGCTGGCGCAGTTCCACCGATCGCCCATCGAGGCCGGAGAAATCGATCACCACGTCGGCGCGCTCGGCCGGATACAGCTCCACGCGCATGCGTTCCAGCGGCGCGGGCAGCAGGCCCTGGTCGCTGCCGATCTGCACGAAGGGACGGCGGCTCGACAGGCTCAGTTCGTAATGGCGCGCGTTCGCGGCGTTGATCAGGCGCAGGCGATAGCGGCGCGGTTCCACTTCCATGAAGGGATAGAGCTTGCCGTTGCACAGCGTGGCGTTGCCGTAGGCCTCGGACACCCACGGCGCGGCGGGATCGTCGGAGACCGGATAGTAAAGCTGGCCGTCGCGCGCGATCAGGCGGTCGCACAGGATCAGCGGCAACTCGTGCTCGCCGTCAGGCAAGGCCAGCGCCTGCTCTTCCGCATCGCGCAGCAGGAAGGCGCCATACAGGCCGGCATAGATGTTGAGCCGCGTGATGCCCATCGCGTGGTCGTGGTACCACAGCGTCGCGGCGTCCTGCGCATTGGGATAGTGATAGAGCAGCGAATGGCCGGGCGCATACGCGTCTTCCGGCCAGCCGTCGCTGTCGGGGCCGACGCGGGCGCCGTGCACGTGGGCGACGGTGCGCACGTCGGGGCGATCTTTTTCCGCGCCGTGGATGCTGTGGTCGATCGGCAGCAGGTGATGCGCAGGCAGCGCGTTCACCCACTCCACCTGGAAGGGTTCGCCGCGGCGCGCTTCCAGCGTGGGGCCGGGGCTGCTGCCCTGGTAGCCCCATAGCGTGGTCGGCGGAAGGTCGCGGTGCAGGCGCGCCTGGAAGGCGCGCATTTCCATGCGATAGAGCGGCAGGCGATGGCCGGGATGCGCCGGATGTTCGCGCTGGCCGATCGGATGCGCGACCGGCGGCAGCGGCAGCGCATCGACGAAGCGCGCCAGCGTGGCCGGATTGACCAGCGGCTTGCCGGGTTCGGCCAGCTGCGGCGCCATGCGCTTGTCCGCCATCGGCATGGCCGGCGTGGCGCGCAGCAGTTCGGAGAACAGAGGCGCGGCGAGTACACCGCCGGCGCCAAGCAGGAAGCGGCGGCGCGAGAACGTCATGCGCACCGCCGGCCGCGAAGGAAGGGGCTGGTCATGCGCCCCACGGTAGGTACGCGGCATGACAGCCGCGTGGCAGCGCTTAGTCGGCGGCTTCGGCCGCCACCGCCTCGGGCAGCGGTTCCGCCGCCGGCGGAGCGGGCGGCGCCAGCATGTGCGCCTGCTGCCAGCCGCCCCAGCGGTAGTACGCCATCGCCATCAGCATGGAGGCGAGCGAACCGAGCGGGAAGCTCCACCAGATCGCATCCGGGCCCAGGCTTGGCATCAATGCGAAGGCGAACGGCGGGCGGATCAGCCACATCGAAATGGTCAGGATGATCAGCGGCGGCCACACCGCGCCGGTGGAGCGCACCACGCCGAACAGCACGAAGGTGATGCCGAAGAACAGGAAGGACCACACCGCGATCATGTTCAGATGCTGGGCCAGCGCGATCGCCGCGCCGTCGCCGGGCAGGAACAGATGCAGCGCGCCGCGGTTGAACACATAGATCAGCGCGATCAGCGCGCCGCCGAACAGGAAGTTGTAGGCCACGCCGGCGCGCGCGATGCGGTGCACGCGGTCCCACAGCCGGGCGCCGATGTTCTGCGCGGCCATCGAGGACACCGCCGCGCCGATCGCCATCGCCGGCATCTGCACATAGGTCCACAGCTGGGTGGCGGCGCCATACGCCGCCGTGGTCTGCGAGCCGTAGCCGTTGACCAGGCGCATCATCAGCATCGCCGAGGAAGAAATCACCATCATCTGCAGGCCCATCGGCAGGCCCTTGAACACCAGCGCGCGCAGGATCGCCGGATCCGGCTTCAGATAGGCCAGCTCATCGCCGGTCAGGCGCAGGAAGTGCTTGCGCCGGTACAGCGTGGCCAGCAGCGCGATCAAGGCCACGCTCTGCGAGATCAGCGTGGCGAAACCGGAGCCGGCCGTGCCCATCGCCGGCACCGGCCCCCAGCCGAACATGAAGGGCGGATTGAGCGCGATATCCAGCAGCACCGACATCGCCATGAACACGAACGGCGTGCGCGCGTCGCCCGCGCCGCGCAGCGTCATCATCAGGAAGTTGTAGAAGTACATCGACGGCATGGCCACGAACACCATGCGCAAGTAAGGCACGGCGTACGGCATCGCATCGGCCGGCGTGCCCAGCTGCTGCAGCATCCACGCCGTGTTGAAGTAGCCCAGCAGCGCGACCAGCATCGACAGCGCCACGAAGAAGCTCACGCCGGTGCCGACCACGCGCTTGGCTTCCACCATGTTGCGCGCGCCCAGGCTCTGGCCGACCAGGATGGTGCTGGCCATGCTCACCCCGAACACGGCGGTGAGCAGCAGGAACACGATCAGGCTGGCATTGCTCACCGCGCTCAGCGCCGACTCGCCCAGGAAGTGGCCGATCCACATCGCATTGACCGAGGCGTTGAGCGACTGCAGCACCGTGCTGCCCATGATGGGCAGCGCGAACAGCAGCAGGGTGCGGGCGATCGGCCCTTCGGTGAGCGAGGGCAGGCGGGAAGCTGGCGAGGACATGGGGCTTGCGGTTTCCGGGCAGAAGCGAACGGCGGGACGTCAAGGTCTCAGGCGATGGCGTCCGCGTCGTTCCATGCCGCCGAGGCCAGGCGCCGCGCATGATCGCGCACGTCGGACGGCCACGTCTCGATCAGTTGTCCGAAACGATCGCGTTCGCCGCGCCAGTACGCACGCGAGGCTTCCTCGTAATGCGGCAGGTCGCCGGCCATGGCCTGCATGAAGCGGTCCAGCGCCTCGCCGGCGCGGCGCGCGCGGTCCTGCTCGCTGCGGCGGGCTTCTTCCACCAGCCGGCGCAGCGTGGCGGAGGCGCCGCCGGGCTGCGTGGCCAGCCATTCCCAGTGACGGGGCAGCAGGGTCACTTCACGCGCCACCACGCCGAGGCGGGGGCGGCCCGGACCGCGCGGGGCGGCCTCGGCGGCCGGCTCGGCAAGGCCGAGGCGGGCCAGCACGTCGTCCACGCTGCCGCGGAAGTCGATCTCCACGGGCAGGCTGGTCTGGTCGTCGAAGACGAGCACCGGTCCCTTGGCGCCGGCGTCGATCGCCTGCTTGGTAGCGGAAGCCACCTCGCGCAGCGGACCCGAGGCGATCAGGCGGTGGCCATCGAAAGCGGTACAGCTTTGGCTCTGGCTAGGGTGCATGATATTTCATCCGGGGAGAATGTGGGAGGCTAAGCTTTTTACCCGGGCTATTGCATCTCCGCAATAGCCCTCCGTGCTACATCGATTGGTGCGTCTGGGGGAACGCTGAGTCGAACGAAGGTGGGATTTACGGGCTCACCCTTGATCGACGACACTTATTGAACCATATAGTTCATAAAATAACTGTCCCCCAGAAGGCATCCCCATGCGTTTGAACAAGGTTTTTCTTAGTGCTCTGGCGCTGGCCCTGGCCAGCACCGGTTTTGCGGCTTCGGCGGCGACCCATCTCGAAGTCCAGGGCGGTCGCAGCTACATGGATTCCCACGGCACCAATGCCGCCTTTATCGAGGCGACTTTCGACGCCCATCCGCTCGGCAGCACCCGTTTCACCTGGGCGCCGGACGTTTCGGTGGGCTGGATCGGCAGCCGTGACCTGGCCCGCTACCAGGGCAACCGCTACGAAACCGGCGACGACGTCTGGCTGGTCGCCGGCGGCGCCCGGCTGCGCTACGGCAGCGAGAGCGACTGGTACCACGGCTTTTTCTACAGCCTGCAGGGCGCCGTGCAGACCGGCCGCACCATGGCGCTGAGCAGCGTGGGCGAGTTCGTGAATACGGTGGGTTGGCAAGGCAAATACCTCAGCTTCCAGATCCGGCACATCTCCAACGGCGGCACCCACGGTCCCAACCGTGGCGAGACCATGGCGCTGGTGGGCGTGGGTTTCGATCTGTAAGACGCTTTCACCCCCGAAAATTGCAACGGCCCCGAACGGGGCCGTTGTTTTTTTCAGGCCGCGCTCAATGGCCGCCGCCCGCCGCGGGTCCGGCCTTGGCCGTGAACGGCGGTTTAGTCATCCAGACCACCACCACCAGGCTGACAAAGATCCAGCCCAGCACGTGGAACACCTCGTTGAACGAGATCTGGTAAGCCTGCTGGGTGATCATCTGGTTGACCGTCGCCGCGGCCGTCTGCGCGTCGCCGCCGCCAAGCTGGCTCAGCGCCTGCGTCGAGGTGGGGTCATACGGCGTGATGTGCTCGCTCAAGTGAGCGTGGTGCACGATCGCGCGGCGATCCCACATGAAGGTGGTGAGCGAAGCGGAGAAGCTCGCCCCCAGCGTGCGCAGGAAGGTGGCCAGGCCACCGCCCGCGGCGATCTCGTGCGGTTGCAGATCCGACAGCAGGATCGTGGTCACCGGCATGAAGAACAGCGCCACGCCCAGCCCCTGCAGCAACTGCACGCCGGCGATGTGCATGAAGTCGATGTCGAGGAAGAAGTCCGAGCGCAGGAAGCTGGTGGCGCCCATCACCAGGAACGAGATCGAGGCGATCAGGCGCAGGTCGAAGCGCGTCGAATACTTGCCCACCACGAAGGTCAGCAGCACCGGCAGGATGCCCAGCGGCGCGCTGGCGAAGCCGGCCCAGGTGGAGGTGTAGCCGAGGTTGCGCTGCATCCACTGCGGCACCAGCAGGCCGATCGCGAAGAACGCCGCATACGCCAGCACCAGCGAAAGCGTGCCCATGCGGAAGTTGCGATGGCGGAACAGGCGCAGGTCGACGATCGGTTCCTTGTCGGTGAGCTCCCAGATCAGGAACACCAGGATGCCCAGCGCCGCGATGATGCTGGTGGCCACGATAAAGGTGGAATTGAACCAGTCCTCGTCGTTGCCCTTGTCCAGCACGATCTGCAGCGCGCCGACGCCGACGATCAGGGTGATCAGGCCCACGTAGTCCATCTTCGGCCGCGTGGTGACGTCCTTGCGCTCCTTCATCTGCGCGCCGATCACGGTGCTGGCGAAGATGCCGATCGGCACGTTGATGAAGAAGATCCACGGCCAGGAATAGTTGTCGGTGATCCAGCCGCCCAGGATCGGGCCGGCGATCGGCGCCACCACCGTGACCATGGCCAGCAGCGCCAGCGCCATGCCGCGCTTGGCCGGTGGATAGATCGAGATCAGCAGCGCCTGCGTGACCGGATACATCGGCCCCGCCACCGCGCCCTGGATGGCGCGGAACAGGATCAGCATGCCCATGCTCTGCGCGATGCCGCACAGGAACGAGGCCAGCGAGAACAGCAGGGTCGACCAGATGAACATCTTCACCTCGCCGAAACGGCGGGTGAGGAAGCCGGTGAGCGGCAGCGAGATCGCCATGCTCACCGCGAACGAGGTGATCACCCAGGTGCTCTGGTTCACGCTCACGCCGAGGTTGCCGGCGATGGTCGGCAACGACACGTTGGCGATGGTGGTGTCCAGCACCTGCATGAAGGTCGCCAACGACAGGCCGACCGTGGTCAGCGCCATGTTGGGGGGACGGAATTGAGTGCTCATGGGATAGGCGTGCCGGAGGGCGGTGGGGAGCCGGGGCGAGCGCTGCCGGCGGATCCCCGCCTGGGGATCCGCCGCGGCGGCTTACTTCTGGCCGGCCATGTTGGCGTGGATGATCTGGCCGATCGCGCTGTCGGCCTCGGCCATCTGCCGGGCGTACACGTCGGTCTTGAAAGCCGGCTGTGACGGGGCCTGCCTGGCCAGCATCGGGCCGGTCTGGTCGTGCAGATTCACTTCCACGTCGGTGGACAGGCCGATGCGCAGCGGGTGTTGGTCCAGCTGCGTCGGGTCGTCGAAGAACACGCGCACCGGCACGCGCTGCACGATCTTGATCCAGTTGCCGGTGGCGTTCTGCGCCGGCAGCAGCGAGAACGCGCTGCCGGTGCCCACGCCCAGGCTCTGCACGTGCGCCTTGTAGGTGACCTTGCCACCGTACACATCGGCGCGGATCTCCACCGGCTGGCCGATGCGCATGTGGGTCAGCTGGGTCTCCTTGAAGTTGGCGTCGATCCACACCTGATGCAGCGGCACCACCGCCATCAGCGGCGCGCCGGTGGCGACGCGCTGGCCCAGCTGCACCGAGCGCTTGGCGACGTAGCCGTCGACCGGCGCCACGATGGTGGTGCGCAGGTTGTCGAGATAGGCGGCGCGCAGCTTGGCGGCGGCGGCCTGCACGTCCGGATGCGAGGCGACCACGGTGTCGTCGACCAGCACCTTGCTGGTCTCGAACTGCTGCTGCGCGGTGATCAGCCCGCTCTCGGCGGTGGTCAGGGTGTCCTGCGCGTGCGAGAGCTCCTCGGCGGAGATCGCGCCGGACTTGGCCAGGTCGCGGCGGCGGTTGAAGTCGGCGCGCGCCTTGTCCACCGCCACCTTGCGCGCGGCCACGTCGGCCTGGGCGCCGGAGACATTGCTGTAGAGGCCGCGCACGTGGCGCACGGTGCTGGCCAGGCTGGCCTTGGCTTCGGCCAGGGCGACTTCGGTGTTGCTCGGGTCGAGCTTCACCAGCACGTCGCCGGCGTGTACCAGGTCGCCGTCGTCGGCGCCGATGGTGACCACGGTGCCGGGCACCTGCGGGGTGATCTGCACCACGTTGCCGTTGACGTAGGCGTCGTCGGTGCCTTCGTACCAGCGGCCGTCGAGGAAATACCAGGCGGTCCAGCCGGCGGCGGCGAGGATCACCGCCACGCCGAGCAGGCGCAGCAGGAAGCCGCGGCGGTTCTTCTGCGGTTGGGGAGCGGCGTTGTCGGCCGCGAGCGGAGTTTGGCTAGACATGGCGAAAAGCCTTCAGAGAGAGCGTGCGGAAGAGGAAGAAGAGGAGGCGGCCGGCGCGTCGGCCAGCGCATGCGCGTCGCCGTGCGGACGGAAGCCGCCGCCGAGCGCCTGGATCAGCTGCACCGAGAGGTCCACCTGCTGCGCCTGCAGCGAGGCCATGCGCTGCTGTGCCTGCAGCAGCTGCTGGCGCACGATCAGTGCCTCGAGGTAGTTGCCGATGCCGGCCTTGTAGCGCTGCCCGGACAGCTGCCAGGCCTGCGTGGCCGCATCCAGCGCGCGCTGCTGCGCGTCGATCTGCTGCTGCGAGGACTGCAGCGCGTTGTAGTCGTCGGCCACTTCGTTGGTGGCGGCGACCAGGGTCTGGTTGTACTGCGCCACCGCCAGGTCGTACTGCGCGTCCTTGCCGGCCAGGTTGGCGCGCAGGCGGCCGCCGTCGAAGATCGGCAGGCTGATCGAGGGCGCCAGCTCGTAGAAGCGGTTCCTCATGCTGAAGAGGTTGCCGCCACCCAGGTTCAGCAGGCCGGCCATGGCGCCGATGCTGACGTCGGGCATGAATTCGCTCTTGGCGACCTTGATGTCCCTGCTCGCCGCCTCGACGCGCCAGCGTGCGGCGACCAGGTCGGCGCGATGGCCGATCAGGTCCACCGACAGGTTGCCCGGCACCGCCAGTGCGGCCGGCTTGAGCACCTGCGGACGGGCGATGTCCAGGCCGCGGTCCGGACCCTTGCCGAGCAGCACGGACAGCGCCGAGCGCGCGGCATCGATGGAACGGTCCGCCGCGACGCGCTGCTGCTCAGCGGAGGCGACTTCGGTGTCGGCCTGCTTAAGCTGCAGCTGGTTGTCGATGCCGGCGGCGACGCGCTGGCGGGTGAGCTCGCGCGCGTTGTCGGCGCGTTCGAGTTCGGCCTTGGCCACGTCCTGCTGCGCATAGGCGTAGCCGAGCTGGGTATAGGCGCGGGCCACATTGGTGGACAGCTGGATGCGCGCGGCCTGGCGGTCGATCTCGGCGGCGCGCGCCTGGCCCAGCGCGGCTTCCCACGCGGCGCGCTTGCCGCCCCACAGGTCCAGGCCCCAGTTGAAGCTGGCGTAGCCGTACTTGGCCCAGGCGAAATGACCTTCCGGCGCGATCAGGCCATCCGGCAGGCGGGCGCCCGCGATGCTGGCGCCGGCATTCACCGTCGGGCCACGCGCGGCATCGGCGATGCCCGCCGCGGCCTGGGCCTGCTGCGCGCGCGCATCGGCGGCGGCCAGGCTGGGGTTGTCCTGCAGCGCTTCGCCGATCAGCGCGTCGAGCTGGCTGTCGCCCAGCGCAGTCCACCAGTCCTGCTGCGGCCAGGCCGCGGGCGACACCTCGATGCCCTGAAGGCTGCGCTCGCTCTTGAGCGAGGACGCTTCCGCGAGCGTGCCGGACGGATGCAGGCCGCCGCTGCTGACGCAGCCGGCCAGGGCCAGGCTCAGTCCGATCGCCGCCGCCGTAATGTGCAGACGCATGGTCTTAAGTCCAGAAAGTGAAGTGGTGAATCAATGCCTGTCGCGCAATGCCTGGAGCACGCGCGTGAGGTAGTCGCGCAACTGCTGCTGTTCGGTCTCGTCCAGCGAGCGCTGGGCGGCTTTCAGAACCCGCTCGTTGCAGTTCATCAGCTCCTGCGTCATCGCCTGGCCGGCCTCGGTCAGCTCGATGCGCAGCGCGCGCCGGTCTTGTTCATGCGGACGGCGGCGCAGGTAGCCCTTGCCTTCGAGCTGGTCGAGCTGGCGGGTCATGGCGCCGCCGTCCAGTTCGATCGAGCGGGCCAGTTCGCCCGCGGTGATCGGCCCCAGCGAGGACAGCCGCTTGAGGATCAGGAACTGGGTGTAGCGCAGCTCGATGCCCTTGGCGGCGAGTTCGGCTTCCATGCTGCGGACGATTTCCGTGCGCACGGCGGCCAGCAGCATGCCGATGCCTTCCTGCATCTGGGGGGTCGAAGAATTCATAGCCGCGCATTCTATTGCCGCTCAAATATTTGTCAAGGCAAATATATGGAAGGCATATTCTGCCCCCGCAAATATTCAGGCGGCTGCCAGCGGTCGCGGTCGCACCGACGCGCGCCGTGCCGCCAGTTCGTCCGCCACCAGCGCGGCCAAGGCCGGATCGCGGATGGCGAACAGGTCGAACACGCCCAGCGCCTGCAGGGCCGGGAGCGTATCCAGCAGTTTCGGTTCCACCTGGCGGCGCAGGCTTTCCGGGGTGAGCGGGTCGAGCATCAGCTGGGCGCTGACCACGAAGCGGGTCAGGGCTTCGGCGGCGTCCATCGGAATGGACGGCGAGTCGTTGGCGGACATGCCGGTCTCCTTATGGAAGTTTGCAGATAGGACGTCCGCGGAGGCTCCGGCGTGACCGCGCGTGGCAATGGGACGTCGCGCCCGGGGTAGGCGCCGTACATAAGCCTAGGCGGAGCCCCGAATGGCCTGATATCGTCAGAGGGACAATTTGTATCTAGAACCCGTCATTCGATATATCGCCATGGGTCAGACTCCGCACGGCACCATCGAACACTTCCACTGGCTGGAAAGCGCCGAAGGCCCCGATCTGATCGCCTACGTGCTCAACGGCATGGGTGAGAACAAGGCCTTCCACACCGTGGAATCGGACTGGCACAGCCATGTGCGCGGCCAGTTCTTCTATCTGGAAAAAGGCCTGATCAGCGTGCGCACCGCCTACGGCGCCTGGACCCTGCCACCGCACCGCGTGGGCTGGCTGCCGCCGGGCGAGCTGCATACGGTGCGCGTATCCGAGGCCACCCAGGGCTGGGGCGTCTACGTCGCGCCCGATGCCTCGGCCGGGCTGCCGGGGCGGACCTGCGTGCTCAATGGCAACGAACTGATGCGCGCCCTGGTGCTGCGCGCAGCCACCTGGTCGCCGATGCAGCCGCTGGCGGAGGAACAGGAACGCCTGCTCGCCGTGCTCATGGACGAAATGCGCCGCGCGCCGGAAGAACCGCTGCACCTGGTGCTGCCCAGCGACCGCCGCCTGCTGCGCATCGCCCACGCGGTGCTGGAACACCCGGACGACGTGCGCACGCTGGAGGAATGGGCCGCCTGGGCCGGCCTGTCGCCACGCACGGTGACGCGCCTGTTCCGCTACGAGACCGGCAGCAGCTTCGCGCAATGGCGCCAGCAGGCGCGGCTGGCGCGGGCGCTGGAGCGGCTGGCCTCTGGCGAGGCGGTGGCCAGCGTGGCCGATGCGCTGGGCTACGCCAGCGTCAGCGCCTTCGTGGCGATGTTCAAGCGCAGCTTCGGGCTGTCGCCCGGGCGCTATTTCGATCCGCAGGCGGTGATCGCCTGAGCCAGCCTCAGGGCGACGCCTTCGGCTTGCGGCCGCGCCGCGGCCTGGCGTCCCTGGCGGCGATCAGGCCCTGCAGGTAGCCGATGCCGTCTTCTTCAGGGAAGAACGCGACCACGTCCGCCACGGACAGGTCGTAGCGCTTGCACAATTCGAGGAAATCCTCGCGCGCCCGCGCCATCCGCGTGGCGCCGGTAGGCTTGCCTGCATCCGCTTCCTGCTTTTGGTCCAACGCGGCGAGCTCTTCCTGGAAGCGCCGGTATGCGTCTTTCTGGATGGTCATGAAGGCGGGGATATCGACCGGATCGCGCTCATTGTGGCACGAGGCCCCGCCCGCCGAAGCGGCGCACAGACCGAAAGTTTCACGTAAGTGAATGCACTGTCATGCCTTTTGGGCTGCCGCACCTGCTCAATTGCGACGAGATCGGCGATATGTCGCGGCCGCTCGCAGTACAAACGGGCGTCGTTCCGGCCGGCGGGAGGGTCGCGGTTCCGGGGCGCTGAGCAAGGTCGGACCGGGGAAGTCCACGCGCCTTGCGATAACGTTACCGATGCTCATGGAATCCTTCACCACGGTTTCACGGCAAGCGCTGTCCCATTCGATAATTTGCTGTATCCGCAGGCGGCGGCCTTCACATACATGGCTATCCGTCCAAACAAGCTCAGGGGAGCCGGGATGCAATCGAGAGCTGTGGAGAATCCTCTGCTACGCCATGGAGCGGCGGCGCTGCTTTACGCCTTGGGATTCGTATTGCTGCGCCAGGTGTCGTTTTCGTACTGGGTGCTGTTCGCCGGTTATCGCCTGACCGTCCTGCTGCTGGTGCCGCGGCGCTACTGGCCCGCGCTCGCCGTGGGTGAACTGGGACCACTCGGCTATACCGCATGGCTGTGCATGGACGATTTCGGCGGTACCTGGTCGGCGATCATGATGATCCCGCCGATCGCGCTGGCGATGCCGATCGTCCACGTCTGCCGCGAGCGCTGGCAACTGTTCCAGAGCCGGCACCATGTGCGCATCAGCGTGCTGCTGCTGTGCGCGCTGGTCTGCTCGCTGGTGTGGACGGGAGCCAACCTCGCCGCGGTATCGGTGTCGATCAAGCCGGCCAGTTCTCCGGCCATTGACCTGGCCGCACGCTGGCTGGTCGGCAACTACCTCGGCGTGCTGACCGTGGCGCCGCTGGCGCTGATGATCCGCGAGGTGTGGCAGCTCACTCCGGCGCATGAGCGCTGGACGCGCCTGATGGACAGCCGCCTGTTCCTGGAAAGCGCGCTCGGCCTGCTGCCGGTGCTGATGCTGCTGGCGTGGATCGGCGGTGGCGGCATGGGCGACCAGGCCCGCCAGGTGGCACGCATGACCATGTTCGTGCCGGTGGTGTTCCTGGCCCTGCGCCATGGCTGGTACGGCGTGGCGATCGGCGGAACCATGGCCAGCACCGCGGTGGTGTTCACCATGCCGGCGGCGTTCGATCCCGGCACGATGCAGGCGGAAGTGCTGATCGCCTTCACCATCTCCACCATGATGATGTTCGGCGCGCGCATCTCGGTGCTCAACCGGCGCGACCTGCAGGAGCGCCTCGACTCGCGCCAGACGCTGGCCCTCGCCCAGCGCACGCTGTTCCTCGGCGAACTGCGCATGCGCCAGACCGCGATGGCGATCGAGCAGGTGCGCGGCAGCATCCAGCAGACCAATAACCTGATGCTGGAGCGCCTGCGCTATACCGTGCCGACCGCGGAAGAGCGCCAGTACCGCCTGCAGACGGCGTTGAACCAGGATCAGCTGTTCCGCCTGGCCGACAACCTCCATCCGGTGAGCTGGCGCCAGCGCGGTCTGCCGGCGGCGCTGCGCGAAGGCGCCGTGGCGCGCACGCTGGAAGCGGCGGGCGTCGGCTACACCTGCGACATCGAAGGCCGCGGCCTGAGCCAGCTCTCGCCCGGCATCCACCTGGTGCTGTACCGGACCATCGGCGAGATCGCCGGCAGCCTGTGCGGCGAACGCGATGTCAGCCGGATCCACGTGCGCCTGCGCGGCGGTGCGTTCGACGGTCGCCGCTGGGTGGTGATGCGCATCGATGGCCATCGCGACGAAACGGCCGCCCGCTCGGTGCGCTGGGGCGAGCTGATGCAGGGCCTGGCTACCACCAGCACCGGGCTGGAGGCGATCCGCGACCAGGTCGCGCTGTTCGAGGGCCAGGTGCGCGAGCGCCAGCTGGCGTACGGCACCCGCGTCAGCCTGATCCTGCACAATCCGGACTGAGCCAGCTGCAACGAAAAAGGGCGCGCCCATCGGCGCGCCCTTTTTCATTTGTCCGTGTCCTGCCGCTTACTGGACGTGCGTGCTGCACTCCACCGGGTCGTTGCAGCCGGTGGTATCCGCATCGAATGCCATGTTGCCGCCGGGCAGGCGACGGGCGGTGACGCGCACGTCGTTGTCGCGATAGACCGTCTCGCCGGTCTGGCCGGTGGCGGCGGTGGTCAGCGCCGAGGCGTTGGGACCGGCCGAGGTGCGCTCCGCATCCACGCCGATCGGCAGCACCAGCGACTGGCCGTTGGCCGTGGCGAAGGCGCCGCGCACGCGGCCGTTGAGGTCGTTGACCTGGATGTAGCGCACGCCGTCCTTGATGAACACGTAGACATGCCAGCGCGGGCTGGAACTCACGTCGCTGGCATTGGGCCAGGCCTGGCCCAGGCCGGTGGCCGGGAACTGGCGGGCCATGGCGGAGGTGGAAACCGCGAGGGCGGCGAACAGGGCCACCCTAACCAGACTGCGTGCACTCGACATATCGGCCCTTCCTGTTGTCCTTGGCGCGAACCGCGGCACTCTATCAGTGAAATCCGTGATGAATATGTGAGCACTTGTCCTAAAAACAGGGTCCGGACCGACTGCCACGTGAATGCCGCGATCAACGCCCCGTCGCAGCTTCCTGCGCCGGCGCCGGCTTGACGTAAGTGTCGAAAAGTTCGGCGATCCGGCGGTATTCGTCGTGCCAGGAGTCGGGATTGACGAAGCCATGCCGCTCCATCGGATACAGCGACATCCAGAAATTCTTCTTGTGCAGCTCGATGAAGCGCTGGTACAGGCGGATCGAATCGCTGGCCAGCACATTGTCGTCGACCAGGCCGTGCTCGATCAGCAGCGCATCCTGCAGATGGTCCGCGTACTCGATCGGCGAGCTGGCCGCGTAGGCCTCCGGATCGAGCTGCGGGTCGTTGAGGATGTTCGAGGTGTACTCGTGGTTGTAGCTGGACCAGTCGCTGACCGGCCGCAAGGCCGCGCCCGCGGCGAACTCGCCCGGCGCGCGCAGCAGCGCCATCAAGGTCATGAAGCCGCCGTAGCTGCCGCCGTAGATGCCCACGCGGTGCGGATCCACGCCATGTTCCTTGACCAGCCAGGCCTTGCCGTCGAGCAGGTCCTCCAGCTCCGGATGACCCATCTGCCGGTAGATCGCGGTGCGCCAGTCGCGGCCGTAGCCCTCGGAAGCGCGGTAATCCATGTCCAGCACCACGTAGCCGCGCTGCACCAGCAGGTTGTGGAACATCTGCTCGCGGAAATAATTGGACCAGCTCAGCGTGACGTTCTGCAGATAACCCGCGCCATGCACGAAGATCACCGCCGGCCTTGAACCCGCCGCCGCTTCGTCAGTCGGCCCGTAGTACTTCGCCCAGATCGTGCCAGCACCGTGCGTGGAGGCCACGCCGACGATCTTCGGCGCGATCCACCCACGCTGCGCGAAGCCCGGCTTCATGCTCTGGGTCAGCTCGCGCGGTGCGCCGCCGGCCGCGTCCTGCACCGCCAGCTGCGGCAGCACGTAGGGAGCCGAATGCAGCACCGCCAGCTGGCGGCCGTCCGGCGAGAGCACGAAATCGTCCATGCCCTGGTACTGGGTGACCCGCGTGAGCTGGCCGCCCTGGGCCGGCAGGCGGTACACGTCGTAGCTGTAGGGCGCGACCTGGTTGCTGCGCAGGTAGAACCACTGGCCGTCCTCGCTCAGCACCGGGTGGCTGAGCTCGAACCTGCCGCTGGTGAGCGCACGCGCCTTGCCGCCCGGAGCCTTGGCATAGAGCTGCGACCAGCCGGTTTCCTCGCTCAGGTACCACAGCGTGTGGCCGTCCTTGAGCCAGCCGAAATCGTTGAAGTTCCAGTTGATCCAGGCGCGGTCGGTCAGGCGGTGCTGGTTGACCAGCGCATGCCGGTCGAAATCGACGGTGGCGATCCAGCGGTCCTTGTTGTCGATCGCGCGCAGCTGGATGGCCAGGTTGCCGCCGTCGTCGCTCCAGGCAACGCCGCCACCGCCGCCGTCGTCCGCATCGGAGATGATGCGCACCGCGCGCTGCTCCGGTGCCTTCAGCGCCTTGGCCTCGTCGCCGCGGCCGGCCTGGTTCAGCGCGGCGACCGCCCCGGCGCGCAGGTCCTTCAGCGGGTCGTCCTTGATGCCCGGCAGCGCGCCGGCATCCAGCGGGTAGCTCTTGCGCGCGCGCAGGTCGACCAGCAGCAGCGACTGCGGCACCGGGTCGCGATGACCGACATACGTACGCGTGGCCTGCGTTTCGGCGTAGCCGGACTCGGTGACGTAGTGCATCAGCTCCGGCGTCTTGCCTGCCTTGGCGTCCTTGGACTGGGCGACCACCAGCATCCAGCGCCCGTCCGGCGACAGCTCGGTGTCGATCACCTCGCCGACGTCGCCCAGCCAGATCGAGCGCGGCGCGCGGCCCGGATCGGCGGCGGCGAGGGTTTCCTCGTTGGCGCGCGCGGCGTCCTTTTCCGCCTTGGCCGCGCGCAGCGCCTTGAACAGGCGCAGCTGGTCGCGGCCCAGCGCATCGGGCTGCTTGCCGCGCGGGTCGTCGCCCACGTTGAGCACGGCCGCCGGCGCGGCGACCCCGGCGGCGATGTCGTAGACGAACCACTGCTTGCCCTGGCGGTACTGCAAGGCGCGGCCATCGCTGGAGAAGCGCGGCGAAGTCTCGGTTTCCGGCGTACGGGTGACCTGCACCCGGCGGCCCGTGCCGGGTTCGACCAGGAACACGTCGCCGTGCAGCAGGAACGCCGCCTGCCGGTGCTGGCGGTCGAACACCGCCGGTCCTTCGGCCTGCGCCAGCGCGTCCGGTCCGAGCTTCTCGCTGCGTCCGCTGGCGAGGTCGACGCGATAGCGGTCGCGCAATTTGCTGCCGTCCTGCTTGAGCGAGTAGTACAGGCTGCGGCCGTCGACGCTCCAATACGGCGCTTCCACCGCGGCGCCGATCCAGTCCGGATTGGCCATGACGGTCTCGAGGTCGAGCGTGCCGGCGGGGAGCGCGGCCGGGGTGTCGGCGAACAGGGCGGGGCTGGCGGCGAGGGCTGCCAGGCCCGCGAGAATCATCCGACGCATGAGCGCGCTCCACTGCAAAAACGCCGGAGCATAACCAAGACGGCTCCGCCCGCAAGCGCCATGCGTCCTGTATCCCGCCGGGGAGGGCGCGACTAGGCTGCGCGGGCCGGGCAGCATCCGCATCGCCAGGAGGCACCGTGCGCCAGCCGCACCGTCCGCTTGCGCATTGGGCGGACTGTTTTGCCCGGCTAGCCGCCCCCCGTCGGCTCCGCGTAAGCGATTGCGTGCATCGTGCGTTTGATGGCCCCGCGGCCATCCGGACGGACCGCCCCTCCCCCTACCGGCAACTCTCCCTGCATGTCCCTGCCTACCGTCGAGCACGAAACCGCTACCCGGCTGACCCACAGCGTGATCTGGCTGCACGGCCTTGGCGCCGATGGCCATGACTTCGAACCGATCGTGCCCGAGCTGGTGGCGCAGGAATGGCCCGGGCTGCGCTTCGTGTTCCCGCATGCGCCGGTGCGTCCGGTCACCTTGAACGGCGGCATGCCGATGCGCGCCTGGTACGACATCGCCGGCGTCGACCTCACCTCGCGCCAGGACGAAACCGGCATGCGCGCCTCGATCGAGGCGGTGCAGAAGCTGATCGCGCGCGAGAACGAGCGCGGCGTGCCGGACGAGCGCATCGTGCTGGCCGGCTTTTCGCAGGGCGGCGCGATCGCACTGGCCGGCGGCCTGCGCCATCCGCGGCGACTGGCCGGCATCGTGGCGCTGTCCACCTACCTGCCGATGCAGCCCTCGTTCGAAGCCGAGCGCAGCGCGGCCAACGCCACCACGCCGATCTTCTGGGGCCACGGCACCGCCGACCCGATCGTGCCGCTGACCCGCGGCGTGCAGTCGCGCGACGTGCTGCAGGGCCTGGGCTATCCGGTGGAATGGCATACCTATGCGATGCCGCATTCGGTATGCGCCGAGGAGATTGCCCACCTGCGCACCTGGATGGGCCAGCGCCTGATCGGCTGAGTACGCCAAGCTAGGCGCGAGGACACGGCCCGGGCCGATGGGCTTGGGCATACTGTGCGTCCATGCGCCAACCCGCCAAGCCACGCCTTGCCCAAGCCGGCCTTGAGCCCAGCCCGCTGCCGGATTTCTGCAGCGCGCCGGTGCTGTTCGCGCTGCTGGTGGTGGCGGCGCTCACCGTCACGGTGATGCTGCTGGCGCCTGAAAGCAGCCGCGGTTGGCGCGGCTACAGCGTGGGCATGCTGTTCGCCGAATGGATCGCCATGCTCACCGGCGTGGCGCTCTGCAAGCTGCGTCCCGCGCTCGGCCGGTTGCACGGCCTGCTGCCGTATGCGGCGGTGTGGCTGCTGATGCTGCTGATCGTGGCGCTCACCAGCGTGCTGGCCGCGTGGATGGACGGCGCACTGCAGATGGGCCTGATCCGCCACGGCGACGCCTTCGAGTTCGTGCGCGACAACAGCACCATCGCCGCGCTGCTCGGTGCGGCGATGCTGCGCTATTTCTACGTGCTGGCGCAGTGGCAAGCGCGCCTGGCCGCGGTGGCGCAGGCGCAGGTCGAAGCGCTGCAGGCGCGCATCCGGCCGCATTTCCTGTTCAACAGCATGAATACCGTGGCCGCGCTGATCCGGCTGGACCCGCCGGCGGCCGAGCGCACGGTAGAGGATCTGTCCGAACTGTTCCGCGCTGCACTCGGCCGTCACGACGCGCGCGACGGCACGCTGGAAGAAGAACTGGGGCTGATCGAGCGCTACCTCGCGATCGAGCAGCTGCGCCTGGGTCCGCGCCTGCGCGTGCGGCGCGAGCTGGACGAACTGCCCGGCGCGTTTCCGGTACCGCACCTGCTGCTGCAGCCGCTGGTGGAGAACGCCGTGCGCCACGGCATCCAGCCGTTGCGCGAAGGCGGCGAGGTGATCCTGCGCGGGCGGCGCGTGGAGCGCGCCATCGAGATCGAGATCGACAATCCCCTGCCCGACACACCCGCCACGGGCGGCAACGGCCACGGCCTGGCCAATGTGCGCCAGCGCGTGGCCTATCGTTATGGCCCGCGCGCCGAAGTGAGCGCCGGCCCGCTGGGCGAGCGCTTCGTGGTGCGCCTGCTGCTTCCGGAAGATACCCATGCGCGTACTGATCGCTGACGATGAACCGCTGGCGCGCGCGCGCCTGGCCGCCCTGCTCGAGGAATGCGGCGAAGGCGTCGAGGTCGCCGGCAGCGTCGGCGACGGCGACGCGGCGCTGGCGGCGATCGCCGACATCCAGCCGGACCTCTTGCTGCTGGACATCAACATGCCGGGCCTCGACGGCGTGACGCTCGCCAGCCGCCTGGCCGGCAAGGAGCGGCCGCAGGTCGTGTTCTGCACCGCCTACGAGAATCACGCCGTGCAGGCCTTCGAGCTCGGCGCCGTCGACTACCTGCTCAAGCCGGTGCGGCTGGACCGCCTGCGCGATGCGCTGCGGCGCGCGCGCCAGCGCCTGGCCGCGGCGCCGCGCGAGACCAGCTATCTGTTCGGCCGCCTGCGCGGCGAGCAGGTGCGCATCGCGCTGGAGGAGGTGATCTGTCTGCTCGCCGAGGAAAAATACGTGGTGGTGCAGCATCGCGGCGGCCAGCTGCTGCTGGAGGAATCGCTGCGCCAGCTGGAAGAGGCTTACCCGGACCAGCTGACCCGCCTGCACCGCAACTGCCTGGTGCCGCCGCAGCGCCTGCTCGGCCTGAAGACCCTGGGCGACGGCCGCGTGCTGGCCCGCCTGAGCGGCACCGAGCTGATGCCCGAGGTGAGCCGGCGCAACCTGCCGGCGGTGCGCAAGCTGCTGCGCATGGGCTGAGCCGCGCCCGCATCGATCCGGCGCTGCGTCGATGCGGCGCGGCGATTGGCCTGCGGGGCGCGGCGGTTTACGCGACAATGGCGCCCTTTCATCCGGGCCAAGAACCTCCCATGACGCCTTCGATCCTGCGCATCGCCACCCGCAAGAGCGCGCTCGCGCTGTGGCAGGCCGAACACGTGGCGGCCGAGCTGCGCGCCGCGCATCCGGGCCTGACGGTGGAACTGGTGCCGATGACCACCCGCGGCGACGAGATCCAGGACCGCTCGCTGGCCACGGTCGGCGGCAAGGGCCTGTTCCTCAAGGAACTGGAAATCGCCATGCAGGAAGGGCGCGCGGACCTGGCGGTGCATTCGCTCAAGGACGTGCCCGCGGAGCTCGAGCCCGGCTTCGTGCTGCCGGCGGTGCTGCCGCGCGCGGATGCGGCCGATGCCTTCATCAGCAACGACTACGCCGACCTCGCCGCGCTGCCGCTGGGCGCGCGCGTTGGCACCTCCTCGCTGCGGCGGCAGGCGCTGCTGCGCGGGCTGCGGCCGGACCTGAACCTGCTGGACCTGCGCGGCAATGTCGGCACGCGCCTGGGCAAGCTCGACGCCGGCCATTACGACGCGATCGTGCTGGCCTGCGCCGGCCTGGAGCGCCTGGGCCTGGCCGAGCGCATCCGCGGCCGGCTGGCCGCGCCGGACTGGCTGCCCGCGCCGGGCCAGGCCGCCATCGCGATCGAGGCGCGCAGCGACCAGCCGGCCACGCTCGCCCTGCTCGCCGCGCTCGACGACGAACATACGCGCATGGCGGTGGACGCCGAGCGCGCCATGAACCAGGCGCTGGGCGGCAGCTGCACCGTGCCCGTGGGCGCCTGGTGCGTGGTGACCGAACGCGGCCTGCATCTGAGCGGCATGGTCGGCGACGTCGCCAGCGGCCGTCTGCTGCGCGCCGAAGCCGAGGGTCACAGCGATCAGGCCGAAACGCTCGGCCGCCAGGTGGCCGAAGCGCTGTTCGCGCAGGGCGCGGCGGCTTTTCTCGGCGGCCATTGAAACGAAACGGCCCCGCCGAAGCGGGGCCGTGGAAAACGCGTCCGGGTGACGCTGTCGTTTTTAGAAGTTGTAGACCAGGTTGGTCGTCATCAGCGTGTCGGTGTTCTTGGTACCCGGCTGCACGTCGCTGTTGTAGCGCACCTGGTAACCCACCTTCAGCGCCATCTTCTTGGTCATGCTGACCGAGAGGCCGATGTCGTTCTGGTAGTACTGGTTCTTCGAGCCCGCTTCCAGCAGCAGCGTGTCTTCCAGCGCGGTATTGGCGGTGAGCCGGTACTTGTAGTTGACCAGGCCGCGGCCGACGGCCTCGCTCTCGGTCTCCTGGCGCTGCTTCACGTCCACACCGTCGACCTGCACGGTGCGGTCGGCCGGGCGGTAGCGCTTGTAACCGGGGCCGGCTTCGAAGGAGAGCTCGGTGCGGTCGGTCTTCAGCGCGATATAGCCGTAGCCGATCGAGACGATGCCCTGCCAGATGTTGGCGCCGAAATCGTCATGCTCGTAACGCAGCGCACCCACGATGTAGCTGCGCGGATCGAGCTTGTAGCCCACCGAGGCACCGGTGTCGTAGCGGTTGGCGGTGGTGCTGAAGCGGTCGATGGTATTGCCGGCCGAATCCTGCACCTGGACTTCGCCCTTCGAGCGCATGCCGTTGAGGAAGAAGTTGTTCTTCCACAGCTCGTTTTCCTGGTTCAGGCCGAGCTTGGCGTTGACGTTTTCGGTGCGGGAGTTGCCGTGGGCCGAGGCGAAACCGAATTCGCCGGAGCCGCTCCAGCCGCCGTTGGCGCCAGGATTGCTGTTGCTGGCGGGATCGGCGGGAGGCGCCGCATCCTGGGCGTGGGCGGTGAGGCTGACCAGACTGGCCAGCAGGGCGCTGGTGATTAGGGCGTTTCTCATCGGGGATCCGTCTTGTTCGTTAAACAAATGTAATCGGAAAAACCTTAGCGGACCGGCTTGAACTTGTTGTGAATCGGCCGGCCCAAGCTGCGAAGGGGTTCAGGCGGCGCCTCCGCCGGGGGCCGGCAGCGCGCGGCATAGACGCGGTTCAACGCTTTTGCCGACCACGCAGCTGACTGCGGCCAGCGCCAGCAGCAGCTCTCCCGGCTCGTGCAGCTGGGCCAGCACGAGCAGGCCGGGAATCAGGTAGACCAGCGCCAGGAACAGCAGGCGACCGGTCCAGCCGCGCGCCAGGCCGTCCCGTCGCCAGGATATTCCGCCGACCAGCAGCGCCAGCAGCTGCAGGGCGAAAATCCACGGCACCGAGTTGATCGGCATCGGCACGCTGCCTTGCTGCGCGGCCAGGCACAGCCACAGCCAGAGGCCGCCGGCGTAGCCGGCCGAGACGACCCGGGCAAGGGTCTGGCCGCGCCTTTCGCCGGCATCGCCGTCCAGCGCATGGATCAGGCAGGCCAGGCTGCACAACGCCATCGCCGCCGCGGACAGGCGCGTGGCCCAGAACAGATTGTCGCCGCGCGCCAGCCCCGCCACGCCCAGCATGGGCAGATAAGTGGCCATCGCCAGCATCGCCTTGCGGTTGGGCCGGCTGCCGCGCCCGAAGCGCCAGCCCAGCCATTCCGGCACCCACCGCAGGCGCAGCGCGGCGGCCAGCGGCGCGAGGCTCACCAGGACGGCGCCGAGCGCCAGCGGCACCAGGGCGTCGCCACGCCCGGCCGGATACAGGCCCAGCGCCAGCGCCGAACCCAGCAGCAGCCACAAACCGTAGCCACTGCCCGCCAACACCCGCAGCGCCCGGGCGAACAGGCTCCGCTGGGGCGGCGTGGCGGCTATATCGTGGTGGGGCGCGGGGTCGCCGGGCATCTCGGCTCGCTCTGCATCCTCGAGTGGGGCCAGGTGAGCTTTCGGAGTCTAGGCGATTTCACGCCGCGATGGGGGCCGCGCATGCCAGACTCTGCGTACTTGCGACCGCCGCAGGCGATCCGCATGCTAGGCGACGCTACGCACCTTCTCGACCTGGGCCATGGACCGCTACGAGCGCATTCTCACCCTGCACCGGCTGCTGAAGTCGGCGCACTATCCAGTACCGCTCCCCCGCCTGATGGACGAGCTGGAGTGCTCGCGCGCGACGCTCTACCGCGACGTCGCCTTCCTGCGCGACGCGCTGGGGGCGCCGATCGAAAGCGCCGGCGGCGAACACGCGGCCTTCCGCTATGCGGCCGGCGAGGGCGAGCGCTTCGAGCTGCCCGGCCTGTGGCTGACCTCGGACGAACTGGCCGCGCTGCTGGCGCTGAACGAGCTGATCGGCCGCAGCGGCCCGGGCGTGCTGGCCGGCGCACTGGCGCCGTTCAAGGCACGCATCGAGCACCTGCTGTCCGACCAGGGCAGCGGCAAGGCCATGCCGATCGAGCGCATCCGCGTGATCGCCTGGGGCGAGCGCAAGCTCGACCAGCAGGTGTTCCGTATCGTGGCCGGCGCGGTGCTGGAGCGGAAACAGCTGCGCTTCCGCTACCGCGCGCGCACCACCAATGCCGACAGCAAGCGCACCGTCTCGCCGCAGCGCCTGACCCATTACCGCGACAACTGGTACCTGGACGTGTGGGACCACGATCGCGAGGCGCTGCGCAGCTTCGCGGTGGACCGCATCGCCGAGCCGATGGCGCTGGACATGCCCGCGCGCGACGTGCCCGACACCGAACTCAACGACATGCTCGCCTCCAGCTACGGCATCTTCGCCGGCAAGCCCAAGGCCTGGGCCACCATCCGCTTCTCCCAGCACGCGGCGCGCTGGGTGGCGGACGAGCACTGGCATTCCCAGCAGAAAGGCATCTGGCTGCCCGACGGGCGTTACGAACTGCAGGTGCCGTACTCCAATTCCAAGGAGCTGCTGATGGACGTGCTCAAGTACGGGCCCGATGCCGAAGTGGTCGCGCCGCTGTCGTTGCGCGAGGAGCTGAAGATCCAGCTGCAGCTCGCCCTGGGCGGCTACGCGCAGGCGCCGCGCTGAGCGCTTTCGCCGCCGCCGCATGAGCAGTTCGCTTCCCGTCGATGCCGCGACCGCACCCGGCGCCGCGCGCAAGCCCACGGTAGCCCTCGCGCTGGGCGCGGGCGGCGCGAAGGGCCTGGCGCACATCGGCGCGATCGAGGAGATAGAGCGGCACGGCTACCAGATCGTCGCCATCGCCGGCACCTCGATGGGTGCGCTGGTCGGCGGCATCTACGCCATGGGCAAGCTGGAGGCCTATCGCGACTGGGTCTCGGCGCTGGCCAAGATGGACGTGCTGAAGCTGGTCGACTGGACTTTCTCCGGCGGCGGCCTGATCAAGGGCGAGCGCATCATCGGCACCTTGCGCGAGCTGATCGGCGATGCGCAGATCGAAGACCTGCCGCTGGCCTATACCGCGGTGGCCACCGACCTGGACCGCGAGCGCGAGATCTGGCTCACCCGCGGCTCGTTGTTCGACGCGATCCGCGCCTCCATCGCCATTCCCACCGTGTTCCGGCCGCAGCTGCTGGACGGGCGGCGGCTGGTCGACGGCGGCCTGCTCAATCCGGTGCCGGTGACGCCGCTGATCCGCGAACCGGCGGACTATCTGTTCGCGGTGAGCGTGGACGGCGCGATCGAGGCGGCCAAGCCGGAAGTGCCCAACGATCATGCGATCGAACCGCAGAACGGCTACCGCCACCGCATCGGCGAGTTCATCGGCCGGCTCGTGCCGCACGGCGAACCGAAGACGGAAACCGCGCGTCCCCGCGATCCGGGCATGCTCGACCTGCTGGCGCAGTCGATGGACCTGATGCAGGCCAACCTCGCGCGGCTGCGCCTGGCGGCATACGCGCCGGACCTGCTGATCCAGCTGCCGCGCAATATCTCCATGGCCTACGAGTTCTACCGCGCACGCGAACTGATCGAGCTGGGCCGCGAGCGCGCCAGGATCTCATTGGCCGACTGGAAGCCGCCGCATTATCTCGGCGACGGCGAGCGCGCGCTCAATGGGGACCGTGGCCCTTGATCCAGGCCTCGAGATAGGCCTTCAGCGCCACCGCGTTGTTGTGCTCCTCGTCCTTGGCGCCGTAGAGCAGGGTGACGCGATGATGCGCCGCCTCGCGCACCAGTTCGCGCCAGTGCTCGGTGCGCGTCTTGCCGTCCAGCTCGGTGGCATAGCGATGGCGGAAGGTGTCCCAGCGCGAGGGATCGTGGCCGAACCAGCGGCGCAGCGAGACCGAGGGCGCCAGCTCCTTGGCCCACATATCGAGAGCGATCTCGTCCTTGTTCACGCCGCGCGGCCACAGGCGATCCACCAGCACGCGCTTGCCGTCGCTCTTGGCAATGGGTTCGTAGACGCGCTTGATGGCGATGCTCATGGCGATGCCCGGGCGGAAGGAACCGGTCCACGAGCATACGCCGACCGGACGCGTTGAACACGCCGGCCGCCGCGGAAAACCCGGGTTTTAAAGCTCTTCGACGCGGGTGACCTTGCCCCGGCGCATCAGCCAGGCCACGCCGCGCAGATCGGCGATGCCCACCCACAGGCGGTCGAGCATGCCGTACTTGGACGTGCCCGCGGTGCGCGGACGATGGCCGACCGGCACGCTGCGACTCTGGAAGCCGGCGCGCTTGACCAGGGCCGGCAGGTAGCGGTGCATGTGGTCGAAGTAGGGCAGGCGCAGGAACACCTCGCGCTCGAACAGCTTCAGGCCGCAGCCGGTGTCCGGGGTGTCGTCGCGCAGCATGCGCGAGCGCACCGCGTTGGCGACCTTGGAGGAGATGCGCTTGTTGAAGCTGTCGCGGCGGGTGGTGCGCCAGCCGGCGAGCAGGCGCACGTCGTCCGGCGCCTCGTCACGCGCAGCCAGCAGCTTGGGGATGTCGGCGGGGTCGTTCTGGCCGTCGCCGTCGAGCGTGGCGATCCACGGCGAGCGGGCGGCGCGCACGCCATTCCACACCGCGGTGCTCTGCCCGCTGCGGGTCAGGTGGCGCACGATGCGCAGCTCGGGATAGCTGGCCTTCTCCGCCGCCAGCACCGCCACGCTGTCGTCGCTGGAATCGTCGTCCACGTAGACGATCTCGAACTCGACCTTGCCGCGCAGCGCGGCGGCGATTTCGGCGAGCAGCGGCGGAATGTTGTCGCGCTCGTTGAACACCGGCACGACCACGGACAGTTGCGGCATGAGAGGCAGCCTTTAGCTCTTGCGGGAAGGAGGGCGCGCAGCGCCCCGGGGGCGCATTCTAGTGCGTAGGGGCACTGGCGGCGAGCCGCGTCCCGGGCTCCCGCTCAGCGGATCTTGCCCAGGATCCCTTCCAGCTCGTCGTTGCTGTGATAGTGGATCACCAGCTTGCCGCGGCCGCCGCGGCCATGGGCCACTTCCACGCGGGTGGCGAAGCGCTCGGCCAGCTCGCGCTCCAGGGCGTCGACATTGGGATCGCGCGCGGCGGCGGCGCTCTTGGCCTTGCCCTTGGGCGCGGTCTGCGCGCGGCGGGCGGCGTCTTCCAGTTCGCGCACGCTCCAGCCGTGGCGGGCGGCTTCCAGCGCCAGGCCTTCGGCGTCGTGCTGGGGCAGGGTCAGCAGGCAGCGGGCATGGCCCATTTCCAGCTTGCCCTCGTCGAGCAGGCGCTTGATGGAGTTGGGCAGCTCGGTGAGGCGCAGCAGGTTGGACACCGCGGCGCGCGAGCGGCCGACGGCCTCGGCGGCCTGCTGGTGGGTGAGGTCGAAGTCGTCGATCAGGCGCTTGAGCGCGTCGGCTTCTTCCAGCGGGGTGAGGTCCTGGCGCTGGATGTTCTCGATCAGCGCCATCGCCGGCACGGCCACTTCGGGCACGTCCTTCACCAGCGCGGGCAACTCGCTCAACTGGGCGCGCTGCGCGGCGCGCCAGCGGCGCTCGCCGGCGATCAGCTCGTAGCTGTTCTTGCCGATCTCGCGCACCACCACCGGCTGGATCAGGCCCTGTGCCTTGATCGAGGCGGCCAGCTCGTCCAGTGCCTCGTCGTTCCAGTGACGGCGCGGCTGGTACTTGCCGGGCTGGATGTACTGGATGGGCAACATGCGCAGCTCGCCTTCCTGCTCGATCACCGAGGGCGCGTCGTCGCCGCCGCCAAGCAGGGCGTCGAGCCCGCGTCCGAGGCCTCGTTTCTTCGCTGCGGCCATGCTTACTCCTGGTGAATGTCGGCGGCGGCGTCGATCGCCACTGCGCTGCTGTCGTCGTGCGGCGGCAGGGCCGCTTCGGCGGCGGCGCCGGCGGCGAGGCCGCGCTCGCGGCGGATGATTTCGCCGGCCAGGCCGATATAGGCGATGGCGCCGCGCGAGCTGCGGTCGTAAAGGTGGATCGGCTGGCCGTGGCTGGGCGCCTCGGCCAGGCGCACGTTGCGCGGGATGATCGAGCGCAGCACCTTGTCGCCGAAATGCGTGGTCAGCTGCGCGGAGACTTCGTTGCCGAGGTTGTTGCGCACGTCGTACATGGTGCGCAGCAGGCCTTCGATCTCCAGGTGCGGATTCAGGCGCTGGCGCACGGCCTTCACCGTGTCGAGCAGGCTGGAAAGACCTTCCAGCGCGAAGTACTCGCACTGCACCGGGATGAGCAGGCCGTCCGCCGCGGACAGCGCGTTGAGCGTGAGCAGGTGCAGGGTCGGCGGGCAGTCGATCAGGATGGTGTGGTACTTGTCGGCGATCTTGGCCAACTGTTCCTTCAGGCGCATCTCGCGCGCGATCGCGTCCATCAGCTTCAGCTCGGCGGCGGTCAGGTCGCCGTTGCCGGGCAGCAGGTCGTAATGCGCCTCGGTGGTGACGATGGCGCGCTCGATCGGCGCTTCGTCCAGCAGCACCTCGCAGCCGTTGGGCTTGGCCACGCGCTTGTCCACGCCGGACGCCATGGTCGCGTTGCCCTGCGGATCGAGATCGACCAGCAGCACCTTGCGCTTGGCGGCGGCGAGCGCCGCGGCAAGGTTGACGGCGGTGGTGGTCTTGCCGACGCCGCCCTTCTGGTTGGCGACAGCGATGATGCGAGCCATGGTGTCGTCGATGCCGTGAACGTGGGAAAAGAGGGCTAGGTTACCATCGGAACCCCGCTCCGACAGGGCTTCGCGCTGCCCGCAGGCTCAGGCCCGGCCCAGTACCGCGAGGTGACGCTCCGCGTCCAAACCGGGCACGTTGAGCACATGCGTGCCGCGCAGCGCGAAGCCGGCGGGGATGCCGGGCAGCTCATCGTCCGGCCGCTTGCCCTTCATCGCCAGCCACACCCCTTCCGGCGCCAGCAGATGCCCGCCCCAGCCCAGCATGTCGGCCAGGGTGGCGAAGGCGCGGGCGGTGATGCAGTCGAACTGGCCTTGCACGTCCTCCACCCGCGACTGCACCACGCGCACGCCGTCGAGCTTGAGCGCGCGGATCGCCTCGCGCAGGAAGCGGACCTTCTTGCCATTGGAATCCACCAGCAGGATCTCCCTGCCCGGCGCGGCGATCGCCAGCACGATGCCCGGCAGGCCGGGACCGGTGCCGAGGTCGGCCAGGGTCTGGCCCTGCACATAGGGCAGGATCGCCAGCGAATCGAGCAGGTGGCGCGTGACCATCTCGGCCGGATCGCGGACGGCGGTGAGGTTGTAAGTGCCGTTCCAGCGCTCCAGCAGGGCCTGGTAGTCGAGCAAGCGCTGCACTGCGCCGTCGGGCAGGTTCAAACCCAGCGCGGCCAAGCCCAGCGCGGCGATGCCCCGTTCCAGCTGGGTCTGCAGTGCGGCGCGGTCGGCCATGGACGGATCCTGCGTGGCGAAAAGGGCGGCAGTATCCGGGCGCAACGGTTGCGGCGCCAGCTTTTCGCCCAAAGAAAAACCCGCCGTAGCGGGTTTCAAAGAGTCTCAAGTTCCCCTTTTTTCGCGGGCGCTCTTTGGAAGGCTGCCTCGCGTATGGCTTCAGGCGAAATCCAGCTCCACCCGGGTGACCATCACGCCGCGGTCGCGCAGCGCCTGGTTCATGGCCAGCTTCAGGCGGGCGCCGAGGTCGCGGCGATCGGCTTCGGCGGCGGCCGGATCCTCGCGCAGCGCGGCCAGGGCGCCGCCGCGGATCAGCTGGTCGGCCTGGTCGATCACCGCATCGGCGCGCTCCGGCTCCAGCACCTGCCAGTACACCGTGCCGCGCACGTCATGCGCATTCGGCAGCGGCTCGCGGAATTCCAGCACCTGGCCGCCCAGGTTGATCCGATGCCCTACGCGGTCCAGCCCCGGCACCAGCATGTGCGTGCCTTCCTGCAGCAGCCGGCGCGGCTTGCCGTGGCGATAGACGCTGACCACCTGGCCGGCGGGTACGCGCTTGACGGCGCTTATGGAAAGTCCCATCAGGACCAGAATGATCGATAGCAGAGCAATCATGATCTTATACTTCAGTTAGTTACACGCGTATTCTCATGTACGCAGCAAATACATGTTACATCCGCCGGATGACACGGGGATTAACCGTGATTTAACTGCGGCCTTATGGATTTTTACAATCCCCCGAAAGGGCTAACCCCGCGAAATGCAAAGCAAGCCTCGTTCCTTCGGGCTTGTTCCGTCCGCTTGTGCTGCGGTGCCACAGCACGGCCTTCGTGGCACGGAGAACGGTTTTTGGCGGCTTTTCCTTAAGCCGACCACGTCGAGCGCTAGAACTTCCGGCCGACGAATTTTTTGCGATGCAGCAAAGTCCTTGATTTGCAAAAGCTTTACAAGCAGCGATGAAAACGTTTACGTTGCCCTCCCGGCGAATCCGGACCTACCTGGAGCGGCAATGGGTGTGACCATCAAAGACGTGGCACGCGAGGCCAAGGTGTCCGTGGCGTCCGTCTCCCGCGCGCTCAACGGCCATGGCGGGGTAACCGCCGAGACCCTGGAGCGCATCCGCGAAGTCGCCGCCCGCCTGCGTTACATCCCCCACGGTGCCGCGCGCAGCCTGATTACCCGCCGTACTCACACTATCGGCGCGCTGCTGCCGGACCTTTATGGTGAATTTTTCTCGGAGCTGATCCGCGGCATCGACCTGGCGGCCCGCGTGCACGGCCTGCAGCTGCTGGTCTCCAGCTCGCATGACGGCTCCGCCGAAGCCGCCGCCGCGCTGCGCGCCATGCAGGGTCGCGTCGACGGCCTGCTGGTGATGTCGCCGCACGCCGACGCCGCCTTCCTGCGCCAGAACCTTCCCGTGGGCCTGCCCACCGTGCTGATGAACACTGTGCTGGAGCGCGACGATTACGCCGCACTGTCGGTGGACAACGCTGGCGGCGCGCGCCTGGTGGTGGAACACCTGCTCGGCGAAGGCTACCGCCGCATCGCCTTTATCCAGGGCCCGGTCGGCAACCACGACGTGGCCGAGCGCGAACAGGCCTATCGCGACGCGCTGGCCGCTCGCACGCCGGGCGTCGCACCGATCGTGCTGCCCGGCGAATTCGACGAAGCCTCCGGCTACCGCGCCGGCCAGCGCCTGGTCGCGATGAGCCCGCGTCCCGATGCGGTGTTCGCCGCCAACGACATGATGGCGATCGGCTGCATGGCCGCGATCCGCGAAGCCGGCCTGCGCATTCCCGAAGACATTGCCGTGGCCGGCTTCGACGACGTGCCGATGGCGCGTTACGTCAGCCCGGCATTGACGACGGCGGGCGTGCGCATCGCCGAGCTGGGCAAGGCCGCACTCGATCAGCTCGCCGGACAGATCGATGGCGACGCCGATGCGGCGGCGCCTGTGCATGTGCGCATACCGGCGGAGTTGATGGTGCGTGCGTCGAGCGCGCGCAACCACGCAAGCAAAGCGGCGGCCTCGGACTGACGCCGTCAGAACACCAGGGGGGCCGGCCATGGAGGCCGGTTCACCGCCGCCGGCGCGGGATCGCGTTGATGGCGCATCGACAACCAAAACACAGCCGTATCGAACCCTTGAGGGAGGGTGTCCAAGTCATGGCACGCAAACACGCACTTTCGCTGCAGATCTCGCTGGCGCTGGCGGCCCTGGCCGCCACCGCAACCTTCCTACCATCCGTCGCCTGGTCACAGACCTCCGATGCCACGCTTCGCGGCCGCGGCCCAGCCAATGTCGAAGTGGTCGCCAAGAACGTGGCGACCGGATCGACGCGCCGCACCCGCACCGACAAGGACGGCAGCTATGCATTGGTTGGCCTTACGCCCGGCACTTATCAGATCGACGCCGGAGGCAACCAGAAAACGGTGACGCTGACCGTGGCATCGGTTGGCACGTTGAACTTCACCGAACCTGCGGCACCGGCACCGACTGCTGCCGAGGCCAACGCGCAGAATCTCAATGCGATCACGGTCAACGCCACCACGCTTGCCGAAGTCACTACCTCGGAGGTGGGCACTTCGATCTCGCAGCACCAGATCGCCACGGTGCCGCAGATCACGCGCAACTTCCTCGAGTTCGCCGACATCGTCCCCGGCATGGTCTTTACCGTGAAGAACGGGCAGACCAATCTACAGTCCGGCGGTCAGGCGTCGGGGGCGATGAACGTCTACATCGACGGCGTCGGTCAGAAGAACTACATACTGTCCTCCGGTGTTTCGGGCCAGTTCAATACGCAGGGCAACCCGTTCCCCCAGCTTGCCATCAGCGAATACAAGGTCATCACTTCGAACTACAAAGCGGAGTACGACCAGATCTCCAGCGCGGCGGTCACGGCGGAAACCAAGTCCGGCACCAATGAATTCCACGGCGAGGTGTTCGGCAACTACACGAACCAGTCCGTGCGCGCGCGGACGCCGGCGGAAGAAGACAGCGGCAAAAAGATCCCTTCGCACAACAAGGAATACGGCTTTGCACTGGGCGGTCCGATCATCCAGGACAAAGCGCATTTCTTCGCCACCTATGAAGGCAAGGAATTCGATCAGCCGATCAGCGTGATCCCGGGAGGCCCGTCCACCTATACCGCAGGTCTGCCCGCTTCGGCCCGCGCGCAGCTCGGCGCCGCCAGCCAACCGTTCAAGGAAAATCTTTACTTCGCCAAGATCGACTGGGAGCCCACCGATCGTGACCGCATCGAGGTCACCGGCAAGTATCGCGACGAGACGGCGGTGAGCGGCATCGGCACAGGAACGGCGGCATCCGCCTCCTACAGCACCAAGAACACCGACAAGCGCTACGTCATTCGTTGGGATCACAGCGCCGACGCCTGGTTCAATCGGCTCCAGGCGACTTACGAGAATGCGTTCTACACGCCGACCGCGACGAACCTGGGCAACGGATACGTCTATACCGCCTTCGGCAGCAACGATCAGCAGATTCTGGCGACTGGCGCCGCCTCCCCGCTTGCTTCACAGAACAAGGGCCAGAAGGGCCCGTCCCTGCAGGACGACTTCACGTTCAATAACATCGAATGGCATGGTGACCATGTCATCAAGATGGGCGCCAAGATCAAATGGGTGCGGCTGACAGCACAGGACGCGGGCGAATTCAATCCGCAGTTCTTTTTCGATACCACACCCGATGGCACGGCGACCACGCCTTACAAAGTGCTATTCCCCCTGTCGACGCCCGGCATGAGTCCCGTGGCCAGCACGATCGATCGTCAGATTGGCGCGTACATCCAGGACGACTGGAAAGTCGATGATCATCTGACGCTGAACCTGGGTGTGCGCTGGGATTACGAAGTCACTCCGTCGTACCACGATTTCGTCACTCCCGCCGGCGTCGTCGCAGCCATCAACTCGCAGGACCCGGCTGCTCCGACAGGGCAAACGTATGCCCAGTCGCTCGCTCTTGGGGGCGTTAATGTAAACGATTACATCAGTAACGGTCATAACCGCCATCCGCCGCGCTACAACTTCCAGCCGCGATTCGGTTTTGCGTATGACATCAACGGCGACGAGGAACACGTGATTCACGGCGGCGCTGGCCGCTCGTACGATCGCGACCTCTACCAGATACTCCAGCTGGAGCAGACCAAGTCGGTTCTCTCTCAACCGACCATCAATTTCATCAATGCCAACCACGCCTGCACGCCTGGTCCTACGTGTATTCCGTGGGATCCGGTTTACTTGACGGGGCTCAACACCCTGCAAGCCCTCGTTGCCAGCAGCAATACCGGCAAGGAGGTGGACATGATCACCAACAACCTCAAGACGCCGTACTCAGACCAGATCAGCCTGGGCATGCGCAACAAGATCGGCGAATGGAATACCGACGTCACCGTTCAAAGCGTCAAGAGTTTCGACGGCCTGGTCTTCCAGCTCGGTAATCGCTATCCGGACGGCTCGTTCTGGAAGAACAAAAGTCAGCCCTGGGGTAACGGTATTCCTGGCTACGGCAGCTTGATCATTGCGGACAATGGTCTGAAGACGAAGACCACTCAGGTGCTGGTGTCAGCGGAAAAGCCCTATACGGCGGAATCGCACTGGGGAGTAACCGTTGCTTACACCTACACCAAAAGCCGCTTCAATCACGACACCCAGGATCTGACCGACCAGTACGCCTTTGATGCGGCGACGATTCACGATTATCCGTTCATTCCGGGCCCGACGGCGAAGCATCGCCTGGTCACCACGGGTACGGTCGACGGTCCGTGGGGCCTGCTGTTCGCGGCCAAGCTGACACTGGCAACACCTACCGCTTCGGTGAACAACGCCTGTTATGACGCCGTCAATTCGCCGAATGGCTGCGTTCCGCTGACTGTCGTGCCGCCGGGCACTGGCAAGTTCCTGGTTGGAGGCAAAGTGTTCGGCTATCGCGACCTCGATCTGCAGGTCACCAAGAACTTCAAGGTGTGGGACAACCTGAGTGCCTATGTCCGACTGGATGTGCTCAACGTCTTCAACTGGAAGAACTACAACGACTATCTGACGGACTTTGGTTCGAACGGCGTTCTCAATCGGAACTCCGTGGTTTACAACCCTGTCGGTAACATCATCGACGTGCCGCGCACGCTGAAGCTGACGGCGGGTATCCGGTTCTGATCGAAGCAAACCGGGCGCGCAATGTTGCGCGCCCGGTCCGACGAGAGCCTTGCGGCTCTTTTTTATAGTACAGATGTAAACGTTTACGTCGCACAATTTCAGTGGGTAACCTGATGATCGATCACCCGGCCGCCGATCCTGATCCGTCTTGTAAGGGCAACACCATGCGCATAAGCACCTTGACCCGCGTCGCCGCTACGCTTTCGGTCGCACTCGCGTGCGCGATCAACCCGATGACGGCGCAAGCAGCCAAGCCGAAGCCAGCTCCGGCAGCCAAGACCGACACGCGCATTCCCCCCCTGATCGACGACCTGGAAAAACGCACCTTCGACTGGTTCTGGGACAGCGCCAATCCGAAGAACGGCCTCGTCCCCGATCACTACCCGACCAAGTCCTTCGCCAGCATCGCCGCGGTCGGCTTCGGTCTCACCGCCTACGGCGTCGGTGCCGAGCGTGGCTACATCACGCGCGAGCAGGCGGTGGAACGCACGCTCGCCACGCTGCGTTTCTTCCACGACGCGCCGCAGAACGACAGCGAGGACGACGCCACCGGCTACCACGGTTTCTACTACCACTTCCTCGACATGGAATCGGGCAAGCGCTTCGATCGCGCGGTGGAGCTTTCCACGGTGGATACTTCGCTGCTGCTCGGCGGCGTGCTGTTCGCGCAGTCGTACTACGACCGCGACACGCCGCAGGAAAAGGAAATCCGCCAGCTCGCCGACGACATCTACCGCCGCGTCGACTGGACCTGGGTGCAGGCGCGCAAGCCGCTGATCACGATGGGCTGGACGCCGGGCGGCAAGTTCATCCCGCACGACTGGCAGGGCTATAACGAAGGCATGCTGGTCTACATCCTCGCGCTTGGCTCGCCCACGCATGCGGTGGGCGATGACGCATGGACGGCCTGGACGTCCACCTACAACCGCACCTGGGGCGAATTCCACGGCCAGACCTTCCTCAACTTCGCGCCGCTGTTCGGCCACCAGTTCAGCCACGTGTGGGTGGATTTCCGCGGCATCCGCGATGCGTGGAATCGCGAGAAGGATCTGGATTATTTCGAGAACAGCCGCCGCGCCACCTATTCACAGCGCGCCTATGCCATTGCCAACCCCGGCACCTGGACCGGCTACGGCGCCAATATGTGGGGCATCAGCGCGAGCAATGGTCCCGGCGGGCTGGTGGTGAAGAGCGGCGACAAGGAACGCACCTTCCACGGCTACACCGCACGCGGCGCGGGCCTGGACTACATCAGCGACGACGGCACCCTGGTGCCGATGGCGGCGGGCGGTTCGATCGCCTTCGCGCCGGAGATCGTGGTGCCGGCGCTGGAAGAAATGAAGCGTCGCTACGGCAAGGACATCTATAACCAATACGGCTTCGTCGACGCCTTCAATCCCAGCTTCCACACCAAGGCCGACCTGCGCACCGGCAAGCTGGTGCCTGAGCTGGGCTGGGTCGATACGGTGCACCTGGGCATCGACCAGGGCCCGATCGTGCTGATGATAGAGAACTGGCGCAGCGGCTTCGTGTGGAGCGTGATGAAGAAGAACCCCTACGTTCGCAAGGGCCTGGAACGCGCTGGCTTCACCGGCGGCTGGCTCGATGAGGCGCAGCCCAAACCATGAGCCTGCGTTTCCGCCAGCGTCCGGGCCGGCCATGGCGCATGCTGCTGCATGCGCTGGCCTGGACCTGCGCAGGCGTCGCTGCCGCGCTTGCGACCGGATGCCAACGCACCGACGACACGCACGTACTCACCTTCTGGACCGTCGGCCGCGAAGGTGAGGCGGTGGCGAAACTGCTGCCGGACTTCGAGCGCGAACATCCGGGCCTGCACGTCAAGGTGCAGCAGTTGCCGCTCACCGCCGCACACCAGAAACTGCTTACCGCCATCGCCGGCGGTTCCACGCCGGATCTCACCCAGCTCGGCAATACCTGGATTCCGGAACTGGCCGCGCTGGAGGCGCTCGAGCCGCTCGATGCGCGCGTGGCGTCGTCGCAGGTAGTCCGCCAGGACGACTACTTCGCCAACATCTGGACCACCAATCGCATCGGCAACACGCTGTACGGCGTGCCCTGGTACGTCGATACGCGCCTGCTGTTCTATCGCAGCGACCTGCTCAAGCAGGCCGGCTTCGACGCGCCGCCGCGCGACTGGGCCCAGTGGCGCCGCGCGCTCGTCGCGCTCAGCCATCCCGAGCGCGGCAGCTACGGCATCCTGCTGCCCACCAACGAATTCGAGCAGCTGCTGGTGCTCGCCCTGCAGCAGGACGAACCGCTGCTGCGCGACGACAACCGCTACGGCAACTTCCGCAGCGCGGGTTTCAAGCGCGCGCTGGCCTTCTATGTGGAGACGTTCCGCCAGCATCAGGCGCCGGCGATCACCAATGTGGAAGCGGGCAATCCCTGGACCGAGTTCGGCCGCGGCGTCTACGCGTTCTATCTCTCCGGCCCCTGGAACATCGGTGAGTTCCGCAAGCGCCTGCCGGCTTCGCAGCAGGACGACTGGAGCACCACGCCGCTGCCCGGCGAGCACGGGCCCGGCGCGTCCAATGCCGGCGGCTCCAGCCTGGTGATCTTCCGTCGCTCGGCGCACAAGGACGAGGCCTGGCAGCTGATCGAATTCCTGTCGCGCCCGCAGATCCAGCAGCGCTTCTACGACCTGCTCGGCGACATGCCGCCACGGCGCTCCTCCTGGGCCGGTGGCGCACTGCGCGACGACCCCAAGGCGCAGGCATTCCGCGATCAGCTGGAGCGGGTGAAACCCACGCCGCCGATTCCCGAATGGGAGCGTATCGTGACCGAGATGCAGCTGGTCGCCGCGCAGGCAGTGCACGGCGATCTCAGCATCGACCAGGCTTCCGCCGAGATCGACCGGCGCGCCGACCTGATCCTGGAAAAGCGGCGCTGGATCCTCGACCACGCCAGGCCCGCGCCATGACCGTCGGAGGCCATGCATGAATCCCCAACGCGCCGCCTGGCTGTTCCTCGCGCCGGCCCTGCTGGTACTCGGGTTGTTCTTCCTGCTGCCGGTGATCGCGGCGCTGGCGCTCAGCCTCACCGACTACGACCTGTATGCGCTGGCGGACATCCGCAACCTGCGCTTCGTCGCGCTGGGCAATTACTGGGAGTTGCTGCACCGGCCGCTGTTCTGGTCCGCGCTGGGCCACACGCTGTACTTCGTGCTGGTGGGCGTGCCGCTGTCGATCGTCGCCTCGCTCGGCGCCGCGCTGCTGCTCAACTCGCCGCTGGCGCGCTGCAAGCCGTTGTTCCGCACCGCGCTGTTCGCGCCGGTGGTGACCACGGTGGTGGCGGTGGCGGTGATCTGGCGCTATCTGTTCAACACCAAGTACGGCCTGGCCAACTATGCGCTGGGCGGGCTGGGCATCCATCCAGTGGACTGGCTGGGCGATCCGCGCTGGGCCATGCCGACCATCATCCTGTTCGCGGTGTGGAAGAACTTCGGCTACAACATGATCATCTTCCTCGCCGCGCTGCAGGCGATTCCCGCCGACCTGTACGAAGCCGCGCGCATCGACGGCGCCTCGCCGCTGCGCCAGTTCCGCCACATCACGCTGCCGATGCTGGGGCCGACGTTGTTGATGGTGGGCATTCTTACCGTGTCAGGTTACTTCCAGCTGTTCGCCGAGCCCTTCGTGATGACCGAAGGCGGCCCGCTGCAGAGCACGACCAGCGTGCTGTACCTGATGTACGAGGAAGGCTTCAAATGGTGGAACCTCGGTTCCGCCTCGGCGGTGGCCTTCCTGCTGTTCCTGATCATGTTCGCGGTAACCGCGGTGATGCTGCGCGTGGCGCGCCGGGGAGGCGAGGCATGAGTCCGCGCCTGGCCAAGGCCCTGGTCAACGGCCTGCTGATCGGCGGCACCCTGGTGGCGGTGTTCCCGCTGCTGTGGATGCTGTCGGTGTCGTTCATGCGGCCGGGCGAGGCGAGCGCGCTGCCACCGCCGCTGTTGCCAACGCATGCCACGCTGGCCAACTACCACGAGCTGTTCGAGCGTGCCGGCATGGGACGCTACCTGCTCAACAGCCTCGGCGTCTCCAGCGCGATCACGCTGCTGTCGCTGGCCTTCAACCTGATGGCGGGCTACGCCTTCGCCAAGCTGCGCTTCAGCGGACGCGAGCGGCTGTTCCAGGTGCTGCTCGGCGGGCTGGTGATTCCGGCGCAGGTGGCGATGCTGCCGTTGTTCCTGCTGCTGAAATACCTGGGCCTGGTCAACAGCTATGCCGCGGTGGTGGTGCCGGCGATGGCGACCATCTTCGGCATCTTCCTGGTGCGCCAGTATGCGCGCGGGATTCCGGACGACCTGATGGAAGCGGCGCGCATCGATGGCGCGGGCGAGCTGCGCATCTTCGTGCAGATCGTGCTGCCGCTGCTCAAGCCGATCATGGTGACGCTGGCGATCTTCACCTTCCTTACCGCGTGGAACGATTTCATGTGGCCGCTGATCGCGCTGACCGGGCAGGAGCATTACACCTTACCGATCGCGCTGGCATCGCTTTCGCGCGAGCATGTGCAGGATTCCGAACTGATGATGGCCGGCTCGGTGGTGACGGTGCTGCCGGTGCTGGTGTTGTTCCTGGCTCTGCAGCGCTACTACCTGCAGGGTCTGTTGCTGGGCAGCGTGAAGGGTTGAATCGATGAAGGCGCGCGCCGCACTCCTGTTGGTTGCGCTGCTGGCGCCCATGGTTCACGCGGCGGACGAAGCACGCGTACTCGACGATTTCAGCCGACCGTCCGCGTGGAAAGCCGAGGGCACCGACGACATCCGCGCGCAGCTGCAGCTGGCCGACGGAAGCACCGGCAAGGCGATCTGCCTGGACTTCGACTTCAATGGCGTCTCCGGCGCGGCAACGCTCAAGCGCGCGCTGCCGATGGACTGGCCGGACAACTTCGCGTTGTCCTTCGACGTGCGCGGCAGCATGCCGCCGAACGACCTGCAGGTGAAGCTGGCCGATGCCAGCGGCGACAACGTCTGGTGGTATCGGCGTGAAGCGTTCCAGCCCGGGGCGGATTGGCAGACTGTCGAGTTCCGCCGCAGCCAGGTGGAATTCGCCTGGGGTCCGACCAAGGACCGCACGTTGCATCGGACGGCCGCTCTGGAATTCACCGTCTCTGCGGGGCAAGGCGGCCACGGCCAGCTGTGCCTCGGCAACCTGCGGTTGCGGCCTTTGCCGCCCGCGCCCGCCGTACTGCCGACACCGCAGGCACGAGCCTCGTCCACGCTTGCCGGCTATGCCGTGCAGGACATGCTCGAAGGCAAGGGCGACTGGCGCAGCGATCCGTCCGCCAGCGGCGAGCAGAACATCGTGCTGGACCTGGGGCTGTCGCGCGAATTCGGCGGCCTGCTGCTGCACTGGCTGCCGGGCGGACAAGCTTCGCACTACGAGCTGCAGCTGTCGGATGACAACGCGCATTGGCGCGCCGCCACGCAGGTGACCGGAGGTAACGGCGGCGACGATGCGCTGTTCCTGCCGCAGGCGCAGGCGCGCTATGTACGGCTGCGCCTGCTGGCCGGTCCCGGCAAGACCTATGGCCTGTCGCGGCTGGAGGTCAAGGATCGCGCCTGGGGCGCGTCGCCCAACGTGTTCTTCCAGGAGCAGGCGAAGCGCGCGCCGCGCGGCATGTACCCGCGTGGCTTTTCCGGCGAGCAGAGCTACTGGACCCTGGTCGGCGCCGACGGCGGCGCGCGCGATTCGGCGCTGATCTCCGAAGACGGCGCCGTCGAAGTGGGCAAGGGCGGCTGGTCGCTGGAGCCGATGCTGTTCGCCGGCCGCAACGTGATCGACTGGGCCACGGTGCGCAGCTCGCAGAGCCTGCTCGACGGCTACCTTCCGATTCCCTCGGTGCGCTGGACCGCCGACAGCCTGACCCTGGACACCACGGCGTTCGTCGCCGGCGAGGCGGGGCAATCACGGCTGGTGCTGCGCTACACCCTCGTCAACCGCACCGCGCAGCCGCAACGCGTGACACTGGCGCTGCTGGCGCGGCCGTTCCAGGTCAATCCGCCGACGCAGTTTCTCAATACGCCCGGCGGCATCCACCGCATCCACGACCTGGCCTGGGACGGCAAGGTGCTGACCGTCAATGGCCAGACCCGCGTCGTGCCGTTGCAGTCCGCCGACAGCTTCGTGGCCAGCAGCCATGAGGCGGGCCCGTTGCCGGAGCGGTTGGCACAGGGCGAACGTCCGGAGGTGGCGTCGCTGCACGACGGCGCCGGCTTCCTGCAAGGCGCATTGCTGTATGCCATCGACCTGCCCGCGCACGGCAGCCGCACGCTGGGCCTGGTGGTGCCATCGCATGGCGACGATCTGCAGGCGCCGCGCACGACGGAAACCTGGCTGCGCCAGGAGCTCGAACGCACCGCCTCCGCCTGGCGAGAAAAACTCAACCGCGTGACGTTGCAGCTGCCTGCTTCGCAGCACGCCATCGTCGATACCGCCCGCAGCGCGCTGGCGCAGATGCTGATGTCGCGCGACGGCCCGGCACTGCAGCCCGGCACGCGCTCCTACGCACGCAGCTGGGTGCGCGACGGGGCGATGATGACCGAGGGCCTCGTGCGCAGCGGTCATGCCGAGGTCGCGGCGGTCTTCGTGCGCTGGTATGCGCCGCACCAGTTCAGCAACGGCAAGGTGCCGTGCTGCGTGGATGCGCGCGGCTCCGATCCGGTGCCGGAGAACGACAGCCACGGCGAACTGATCTTCGCGATCGCGGAACTATGGCGCTACACGCACGATCGCACGGTGCTGGAGCGCTACTGGCCGACCGTGCAGCGCGCCATCGCCTACATGGACCGACTGCGCGAAAGCGAGCGCGGAGCGACCAACCAGGCGGCCGAACGGCGCGCGCTGTACGGTCTGATGCCGGCCTCGATCAGCCACGAGGGCTATTCGGCCAAGCCGATGCATTCCTATTGGGACGATTTCTGGGCGCTGCAGGGTTATGACGATGCGGTGTTGCTGGCGAAAGCGCGCGGCGACGACGCGGAGGCATTACGCATCGCGCAATCGCGCGATGCGTTCCGCGGCGACCTCAAGGCCTCCATCGATCTCTCCGTGCGCAAGCACCGCATCGATTACCTGCCCGGCGCTGCGGAACTCGGCGACTTCGACGCCACCTCCACCACCATCGCGCTGTCCCCCGGCGACGGCCAGACCTGGCTGCCGCCGGCCTTGCTCGAAGCCACCTTCGAGCGCTATTGGCAGGGCTTCGTGGACCGTCGCGACGGCAAGCGCGCATGGGAGGACTACACCCCCTACGAACTACGCACCATCGCCAGCTTCGTACGGCTGGGCTGGCGCGACCGCATCGGCCAGCTGCTGACGTTCTTCTTTGCCGACAGGCGGCCGGCGGCATGGAATCAATGGGCGGAAGTGGTGGGGCGCGACGCGCGCAAGCCGCGCTTCGTCGGCGACATGCCGCACGCGTGGATCGCCTCGGACTATCTGCGCTCCGCCTACGATCTGTTTGCGTACGAACGGCCGCGCGATCGGGCGCTGGTGTTGGCGGCGGGGATTCCGACCGAGTGGCTGAAAGGCGAGGGCATTGGGATTCAGCGTTTGCGCACGCCGTATGGGCAGCTGAGTTACAACTTGCGCGAACGCGATGGCACGCTTGAGTTGCGTGTGGAGAAAGGGCTTGAATTGCCGCCGGGTGGGTTGGTGCTGCCGTGGCCGTATGCGCGCAAACCGACGGGCAAAGTGGTGATCAACGGCGAGGCGGCCGTTTGGCGGAATGGAGAGCTGGTAATACGTAGCTTGCCTGCGGCCGCTCGCATCTCAACGCCCGAGTAAATCGCGGCGTAGGTTGGGGTGAGCCGCAGGCGAACCCCAACATAAGCACATCGGTATGCCATGCCTTGTTGGGGTTCGCCTGCGGCTCACCCCAACCTACAAGTGCGGGTTCAGAACTTACCGGCCCGAAAATCCGCAATCGCCTGATGAATCTCCTCAGGCGTGTTCATCACGAACGGTCCATAGCGCGCCACGCTCTCGCCCAGCGGCTTGCCCGCCACCAGCAGTACGCGCGCCGGGGCTTCGCGGCCGCCGATGCGTACCGAGCCACCCTTGGACAGCACGGCCAGCTCGCTGCGATGCAGGACGTCGCCGGCGACTTGCGCATCTGCGCCGTCGAACACGTAGGCGAAGGCGCTATGGCCTTCCGGCAGCGGGACTTCCAGCTGCGCGCCGGGCTGCAGGGCGATGTCGAGGTAGACCGGCTCCGTGGTGATGCCGGCCACCGGACCGGCGGCGCCGAACAGTTCGCCGGCAATGATCTTCACTTCCACTCCTTCCTGCGGATGCACCGTGGGAATACGCGCGGGATCGATGTCCTGGTAGCGCGGCTCGGTCAGCTTGTCCTTGGCCGGCAGGTTCACCCACAGCTGGAAACCCCACATCAGGCCGTTTTCCTGCTGCGGCATCTCCGAATGCAGGATGCCGCGGCCGGCGGTCATCCACTGCACGCTGCCCGGACCGAGGTCGCCCTGGTTACCGTGGTTGTCGCCATGGCGCATATGACCGGCGAGCATGTAGGTCACCGTCTCGAAGCCGCGGTGCGGATGCTCGGGGAAACCGGCGAGGTAGTCGTCCGCGCTGTCGGAGCGGAACTCGTCCAGCAGCAGGAACGGGTCGAGCATGTCCAGGCCGGGCTGGCCGATGATGCGCTTGAGCCGGACGCCCGCGCCGTCGGAAGTGTCGGTGCCGCGGATGCGGCGAAGAATGCTGCGCTCGCTCATGATGGGCTCCTGTAAGGAATGCGCCACATGATGGTTGCGCGGTCCGCCTGGTCCAAGCGGCTCCGCGCGAACGGATTGTTTCCTTTCAGTGCAGCCAGTGGCCGCTGCGATGCCGCGGCGGCGCCTGTCCACCGTTGTCGCCGCCGCCGCTGCTGGGTTCGGCCTGGGTCAGCGCCTCCATGTCGGCCTCGGTCACGGGGTGCTGCTGCCAGTACTGCTCCACCGCCGACAGCACGGCTGGCAACTGCGACAGGCACTCGTCGTATTCGTCGTCGCTGAGCTTTTCGAAATCGGCCTCGGCGCTCAGGATGCCTTCGTCCACGGCCAGCGCCATCACGGGGCCGAGCAGTTCCATCAGCGAAGGATCGTCGGCCAGGCGCTTCTCCCACAGGCCGGCGCGCAGGTCGATCGCGCGGCTGAAGCCCTCGCACCAGCCGGCGGCGGACAGGGTCGGGCCGGTCTCGGTATCGACTTCGCCGAGGATGGGCTCGTAGGCGTCGACGTCGAGTTCGGCGGCGATCGAATCGTTGAGCTTGGCCAGCAGCGCCAGCACGCGATTGCCTTCTTCCTCGTCGGCGAAGGGCTCGTGCAGGACTTCCGGCAGCCACTCTTCCGGCAATACCTGCAGCGGGCCGACCGACAGCGCCGAGAGCATGCCGTGCACGCCATCCAGCAGCAGGTCGCCGTCGCCGGAATGGGCGCGGAGATAGCGATCCAGTTCGTCGAGTTCGTCGTCCGTGAGCGAACTGGGCCAATCGGTCTTGGGAGTATTCATCAGATATCCAGATCCAGCGTCACCGGCGTGTGGTCCGAAGGCCTTTCCCAGCGGCGCGGCGTGCGGTCGATGGCTGCCGCCTTCGCCGCTTGCTTGAGCGCGTCGCCAACCAGGATCAGATCGATGCGCAAGCCCATGTTGCGCCGGAACGCCGCCTGACGGTAGTCCCACCAGCTGAAGTGCCCGCCGTCCTGCTCGAACAGGCGGAAGCTGTCGTGCAGCCCCAGCGCGGTGATCGCCTTGAGTGCGTCGCGCTCCGGCGGCGAGCACAGCACGTCCTCGCCCCAGGCCACCGGATCGTAGACGTCGCGGTCGTCCGGCGCGATGTTGAAATCGCCCAGCACCACCAGGTGCGGGTGGCGCTTGTGTTCTTCCTCCAGGAAGTCGCGCACCTTGGCCAGCCAGTCGAGCTTGTAGGCGTATTTCTCGTCGCCCACCGCCTTGCCGTTGACCACGTACAGATCCACCACGCGCACGCCACCGACGGTGGCGGCGAGGATGCGCCGCTGCGGGTCGTCCAGCCCGGGGATGTCGGTGACCACGTCGGCCGGTTCCTCGCGCGCGAGGATGGCCACGCCGTTGTAGGTCTTCTGGCCCGAGTACACGGCGCGATAACCGGCCGCGGCCAGTTCGTCCACCGGGAACTTGGCGTCCTCCAGCTTGGTTTCCTGCAGCGCGATGACGTCGGGCTTGGCCTCGGCCGCCCACTCGGTGAGCTGCGGCAGGCGGACCTTGAGCGAGTTGACGTTCCAGGAGGCGATTTTCATGGCCGGCATTGTAGGGGGATGCCGCCGGTTCGGCACTCGGCCGTGCGGAAGGGAGGCCGGCGCGTGACCGGCCTCCCGCTTCGCTGCGCTCAGAGGTGGCTCAGCACGAAGGCCCGCGCATCCCAGCCGTCGTAGTTGGACAGCCGGCCCCACCCGTTGGTCGCCATGGCGTAGACCGACAGGTTCTCGGTGAACCCGGCCACCGTGCAGCCGCCGGTGCAGCCCGGCGCGGGGTTGGTGGTCATCAGGTCGCCGACCGTGCGCGTCTGGCTGAAGCCGCCGCCGCCGACCGCGCCGCTGTCGGACAGCACGTCGCGCGCGCCGCGCTTCACCAGGAAGCCGTACGTGGCGAAGCCGTGCGGATGGCTGGCCTGCCACGGCATCGTCACGTTGTCGCTGTCCGTGTGGTAACCCAGCACGCCGCAGCAATCGTCCGCGCCGGTGCCGCCCACCATCGGCGCGCCGATATGCGCCGAGCAATGCTCGTTGTTGACGTGCAGGGTCAGCACCATCGCGTTGCCCTGCACCAGCCCGGCGCCGAGGCCCAGCAGCGGATCGCTGGCCTTGGTGGTGTGGATGTTGCCGCCGCCGTCGACATAGGTCGGCACGTAGTAGTCGATGCCCAGCGCGCCGATGTTCACCGCCGCTCCCGCGGCGTCGAACAGTTCCAGCCGCAGTTGCACCAGCCCGTCCAGGATCGGTGCGCCGCCCATGGCGGTGGTGGTGTCGAACTTGCCGTTGGCGGTGTCCTCCACCGCATCGGCGACCGTCCACTGGCCGACCGGCGGCACCGCGGGCGGGATCTCGAACAGGTTGCCCTGCGCGCCGACCACCTGCGGGCCGAGTGAATATGCCGTCAGCACCAGGTCGCTGGCGATCATCTGCGCGTAGTGGCGGCTGATCGCGGCATTGAGCGGCTTGTACTGGCTGTCCGGCTCGCCGTCGCGTTTCCACGACAGGCGGTAGTACTTCACGCCCAGGCTGTCGCGCAGCGCGTTGTCGAAATCCAGGCGCGGCATCAGCACGCCGCCCCAGGGCGCGCCGCCGCCGGTAAGGCCGACGTTGCCGGCATGGCTGCTGCCGGAGAGCGTCGTCGCGGCGCCGCGGATATCGTCCAGCGAGTGATTGCCGATCGCGGTGAACAGCACCCAGTTGTTGCCGGCGATCACCGGCGCGCAGGGCTTGCAGGTCATCGCCAGCGGATTGCTCACGTGCAGGGTGACTTCGGTGCCGCACGGGTAGTCCCACCAGGTGTGGCAGGCGATCGGCGTGGGTGCGTACAGCGTCACCTCGAAGAAACCGAACAGGCGCTGCTTCACCTTGAAATACAGGTCCGGGTGGTCCGGATTGCGGAAGCCCTTGAAGATGAAGCGCGCGAAATGGCCGCACTCGTCGGTGGCGGCGGTACCGATCAGCTGCATGGTGACGAAGCGCGGATACAGCCAGCACAGGATCGGCCGGATCAACGGTGCGTGCTCGACCAGCGCCTGCTGGAACATCTGCGCGCTGCCGCTCATCGCGGCGAAGCGCAACTTCTGGTTGCCGGCGGCCGCGTGCAGCGCATCCAGCGACGCGGCATCCACTTGGTGCGCGTTGATTTCCGCTTCGACCGGGCCGGGACCCGGCAGCGGCTGCGGCGGCAGCTTGCCGGCGAGGATGTCGCGCAGGTGATCGATCACGTACGGCGGCAGCTTGGGCAGCACGATCCACAGCGGATCGACCTCGAAGATCTCCACCGTGGCGTGGCACACCGGGAAATCCACCGACACGCCGTTGCGCAGCACGCGCTTGAGCACCGTGCCCTTGACCAGGCACAGGCCGAGCAGCCAGTAGCGCCACACGTCGGGGAACACCGGAATACGCAGGTCTGGCGCGGCATCGCCGGGGCGCAGGGTGAGATGGCGCTCGATCGCACCGCGACGCAGCAGTTCGTCGAGCGCGGGCGGTTCTTTCTCCTCCGGCGCGGGGCCGAGCACCACGCGCACGGCAGAGGCCTCGCGCGAGGCGGGCAGTTCGAGCTTGGTTTCGCCTTTCTCGCCCAACGGCGAGTAGGCGAGCAGGTGGCCGCCATCGCTATAGGCGTAGGCGGCGACGGCGGGACGCTTGTCGGTGCTCTCCGCCTTGAGGAACTCGGCGGCGACACGCAGCGTGACGGAAGGAAGGTCTGACTTGGCCATGACAGGAAGGCTCCGATTGGGCGGTAAGCCGGCGCACGCAGGCGCCGATCGCTGATCGCGGGGCGATCAGGGCCGCTATTCGTAACCGTCCGCACGACGCCGGACCATTCGGCAAATGAGCTAAATCCAAGCGCTTAGCGGCCTTAGTGCCAAGGCCGTAGGGGAAGGCCGACACGCGGCGTGGATACGCATTGGCGAAGATGAATGCATGGGGCGGGAAAACGTCGACTGGCGCACGCGCACGCATCGGTCCTACGGCAAATCACCGCAGGACCGATGTCGTTCGACGTAGGTGTTCGCTGATCGCTTGAAGGCCATCTCGCGCAACACCGCGAGATGGCCCTGACGATCAGATCAGGCCATGACTGCGCAGCAGCGCCTCGGGCTCCGGCTTGCGGCCGCGGAAAGCGACGAAACTGTCCAGCGCCGGACGGCTGGCGCCGACGGCGAGGATCTCGCGGCGGAAGCGTTCGCCGGTGTCGCGATCGATCAGGCTGCCGCCAGCCTTGCCGGCATCCTCGAAGGCGCCGAACGCATCCGCGCTGAGGAGCTCCGCCCACAGATAGCTGTAATAGCCCGCGGCATAACCGCCGGCGAACACGTGGGTGAAGCTGTTGGGGAAGCGCTGCCAGATCGGCGGATGCAGCACCGCCACCTCGCGCCGCACTTCCTCCAGCACCGCCAGCGGACGCGCGCCCTGCGCCGGCTCGTACGCCAGGTGCAGGCGGAAATCGAACATGGCGAATTCCAGCTGCCGCACCAGGAACAGGCCGGCGTGGAAATGCCGCGCGGCCAGCATGCGCTGGAACAGTTCCTCCGGCAGCGGCTCGCCGGTCTGCCAGTGGCGCGCGAACAGGTCCAGCGCCTCGCGGTTCCAGCCGAAGTTCTCCATGAACTGGCTGGGCAGTTCCACCGCATCCCACTCCACGCCATCGATGCCGCCGATCGACGGCAGCTGGATCTCGGTGAGCAGGTGATGCAGGCCGTGGCCGAATTCGTGGAACAGGGTCAGCACATCGTCATGGGTGAGCAGGGCCGGGCGGCCTTCGGTCGGCGGCGCGAAGTTGCAGGTGAGGAAGGCCACCGGCAGGCGCTCGCTGTCGCCCTCGCGGAAACGCGACTGGCACACGTCCATCCAGGCGCCGCCGCGCTTGCCGGAGCGGGCGTAGAGATCGACGTAGGCACCGGCGAACACGCGGCCGCCGGCATCGCGCACGTCGTAATAGCGCACGTCCGGATGCCACACATCGACGCCGTCGCGCGGCGCCAGCGTCACGCCGTAGAGCTTCTGCACCAGGCCGAACAGGCCCTCGATCACCGCCGGCAGCGGGAAGTACGGCTTGAGCTGCTCCTCGTCGAGGTCGTAGTTCTTCTGGCGCAGCTTTTCGGATGCGTAGGCCACGTCCCAGGATTCGAGGTTGTCGAGCTGCAGTTCCTTCGCGGCGAACTCGCGCAGCGTGGCCAGTTCCTGGCGCGCGACCGGGCGGGCGCGCTGGCCGAGGTCGTGCAGGAATTCCATCACCTCGGTGGGCGAGGCCGCCATCTTGGTCGCCAGCGATTCTTCCGCCGCATTGGCGAAGCCCAGCAGCCGGGCCGCCTCGTGGCGCAGCGCCATGATCCGCTCGATGCGTGGGCCATTGTCGAACTTGCCGGCGTGCGGGCCCTGGTCGGAAGCGCGGGTCTGGTAGGCCCAGTACACGCGCTCGCGCAGGCCGCGGTTGTCGGCATAGGTCAGCACCGCCTGCACGCTGGGCTGCTTGAGCGTGACCAGGTAGCCGTCGAGGTTCTGCTCGCGCGCGTACTGGCGCAGCACGGCGCGGCCGGATTCGGGGATGCCGGCGAGGTCGCGCTCGTCGGTGATGTGCTGGTGCCAGGCATCGGTGGCGTCGAGCACGGCGTTGGAGAACTCGGTGGACAGCTTGCTCAGCTCCACGCCGATCTCGCGGTAGCGCGTGCGCGCCGGTTCTTCCAGCGCCACGCCGGACAGGTGGAAATCGCGCAGCGCATGCTCGACCAGCGCGCGTTCCGGCCGCGGCAGGCCGGCGAAGTCGGGGGCGTCGGCCAGCGCCTGCACCGCCTTGTACAAGTCGCGGTTCTGACCCAGCTCGATGGCGTGCTCGGTGAGCTTTTCCTCGGCCGGACCATAGGCCTCGCGCAGCGCCTCGCTGTCGGCGACCGAATGCAGATGCCCCACCGGCGCCCAGGCGCGCGACACGCGCTGCTCCAGGCGCTCCTGCGCCAGCATCACGCCGGCGAAATCGCGCGGGCCGCCGGCGGCGGTGAGATGGTCGATCGCCTTGCGGTAGTCGGCCAGCAGCGCGTCGACGGCCGGACCGACATGTTCCGGCCGGATGCGCGAGAACGCCGGCAGCGGGCTGTCGGCCAGCAGGGGGTTGTCGTGGACCGGGTCGGTGTGCGCCTGGGTGTCCCGGGCGCTGTTTTCGTGAGCCATGCGTCTCTCCTTGGGAGCGCCAGCGTGGCGACGGGTCGGGGCGAAATCAAGCGTGGACGGGCGTGGCTTACGCCGAGGTGTCATACAGCGCGCCCTACCATTGCCTTTATGCGTCAAACGGATTTCAGCGACCTGTTGCGTCAAAGCGACGTGTTCGGCCACCTCGGCGACGAGGCCCTGGCCGATCTGCGCGGCTGCCTGGTCTGGTTCAGCCTTCCCGGCGGACGGCCGCTGTTCAAGGCCGGCGAGACGGCCGACGCTATGTATCTGCTGCTCAGCGGCAGCCTCGGCCTGTTCGACGAGGACGATCCGGCACGCCTGGTGCATCTGGTCTCGGCCGGCGACAGCGTGGGCGAGATCGGGCTGATCGGCGGCGAGGCGCGCCAGCTCACCGTGCGCGCCCTGCGCGACTGCGAGCTGCTGCGGCTGGATCGCAGCGCATTCGAGGCGCTGGTCGGGCGCCATCCGCAGGCCATGCTCGGCGTCGCGCGGGTCGCGGTCGGCCGCCTGCAGCGGCGCCTGCGCAAGGAGGAAAGTCCCGGCGTCGCGCGCACCTTCGCGCTGCTGCCGGCGGATGCGGAGGTGCCGGCGCGCGCGCTGGCCATGCAGCTGGCGATGGCGCTGGAGCCTTACGGCAGCTGTGCGGTGATCGACGGCGAGCAGGGCGCCGGCCGCGGCAGCGACTGGTTCGCCGCGCGCGAGGCGCAGGTGCGCTTCGTGATCTACCTGGACACCCAGGGCGATCCGCTGTGGCGCCAGCGCTGCCTGCGCCAGGCCGACGTACTGCTGCTCCCGGCCCAGGCGGCGCGGCCGGCGCGACTGTGGCCGGAGGCGGCGATCCTCGATCCGTCGCGGGTCGGCCACCGGCCACGCCATCTGATCCTGCTGCATGCGGGCCGCGAGCCCAGTCTCGGCACGGCGCAGCGCTGGCGCGCGCCCTTCAGCGGCGAGCTGCAGCATCACCATGTCGGCGGCCAGGCGGATATTGCACGGCTGGCGCGGCTGGTCAGCGGCCATGCGCGCGGGCTGGTGCTGGCGGGCGGCGGCGCGCGCGGGCTGGCCCACCTGGGAGCGCTGCGCGCGCTGAAGGAAGCCGGCCATCATTTCGATTGCGTCGGCGGCACCAGCATCGGCGCGATCATCGGCGCCGGCGTAGCGGCGGGCTGGGGCCTGGAAGAGATGACCGAGGTGTACCGGCGCGCCTTCGTGCAGGGCCGGCCGCTGTCGGACTGGACCCTGCCGGTGGTGGCGCTGACCCGCGGCCGCCGTGCCGCGAGCATGCTGCGCCGCGCATTCGGCGCGCTGGAGATCGAGGATCTCAAGCTGCCGTTCTTCTGCGTGGCGACTTGCCTGTCCGGCGACGGCATGGTGGTGCGGCGCGGCGGGCCGCTGTGGATGTGGCTGCGCGCGTCCAGCGCGATCCCCGGCGTGCTGCCGCCGGTGCTGCACCGCGGGCGCGTCTACGTCGATGGCGCCCTGGTCGACAACCTGCCCACCGACGTGATGGCCGCCGACGGCATCGCCCACGTCACCGCCGTCGATATCCGCGCCGACATCTCGCTGCTCACCACCGCCGAGGAGTACAGCACCCCACCATGGTGGCAGCTGGTGCTCCAGCGCCAGGCCATCCAACGCCCCGGCCTGGTCTCTACCCTGGTGCGCGCGGCGATGGTCAACAGCGAAGGCGCCAGCGAACAGCGCCGCGGCATCGCCGATGTACTGGTGACGCCGCCGCTGGAGCATGTGAGCGTGCTGGACTGGGGCGACTGGGAGCGCGCGGTGGATGCGGGGTATCGCGAGACGGTGCGGGTGCTTGAACGCGCCTGATCGTCATTCCGGCGCAGGCCGGAATCCAGTAACGACACCGTCTGATGTTCGCGAAAGAACTCAACCGGGTTTTCGCGACAATCCAGCCCATTCGCCACTGGATTCCGGCCTGCGCCGGAATGACGCGTAAAACCTGGCGCTCCCAACGGCTCCCGCGGACAATGCACCGATGAGCAACCTCCGCACTTACCGGGGCATCGCCCCCACCCTCGGCGCCCGCGTCTATGTCGACCCCGCCGCCACCGTCATCGGCGCCGTGGAACTGGCCGACGACGCGTCCGTCTGGCCCGGCGCCGTCCTGCGCGGCGACGTCCACCACATCCGCATCGGCGCGCGCAGCAACGTGCAGGACGGCAGCATCGTGCATGTCACCCACGACGGACCGTACTCGCCCGGCGGCTTTCCCACCCTGGTCGGCGAAGGCGTCACCATCGGCCACGCCGCGGTGATCCATGCCTGCACCATCGAGGACTACTGCCTGATCGGCATGCACGCCACCGTGCTCGACGGGGCCACGGTGAAGAAGTACGGCTTCGTCGCCGCCGGCGCGGTGATTCCGCCCGGCAAGGTGGTGGGCGAGCGCGAGCTGTGGGTGGGCAACCCGGCGAAATGCGTGCGCCTGCTCAGCGACAAGCAGATCGAGCAGCTGCATTACTCGGCCGATCATTACGTGCGCTTGAAAGACGAGTACCTCGCCGCCGGATGAGCACTCCGTTGCGCGTCCTGTTCCTGTGCAGCCGCAACCGGCTGCGCAGTCCGACGGCGGAGCAGGTGTTCCGCGATTGGCCCGGCGTGGAAGTCGATTCCGCCGGTGTCGCGCCGGATGCCGACACGCCGCTGTCGGCCGAGCATCTGGACTGGGCCGGACTCATCGTGGTGATGGAGAACGCGCACCGGCGCCAGCTGCAATCGCGCCACGCGCGTCAACTCAAGGACAAGCGCGTGGTGGTGCTCGGCATTCCCGACGACTACGACTTCATGCAGCCCGAACTGGTCGAGCTGCTGCTGCGCAAGGCCGGCCCGCTATTGAGGTAGGTTGGGGTGAGCGCAAGCGAACCCCAACAGGTATATGCATGGGTCTCGATGTTGGGGTTTGCCTGCGGCTCACCCCAACCTACAGCCGTTACTGCGCAGGTACGGCGGAAGAAGACGTCGCCTGCGACTGAATCACCGCCGCACGCGCCTCGTCCTCGCGCACCTGGATCTGCCGCTGCGCATCCAGCTTGCCGCCGAGCAGGGCGAGCTTGTAGTTGGTGCCGTCGAATTCGCGCAGCAGGGACAGCTCGCGCTGCGCCTCGTCGAGATTGTTGTCGTTGATCGCGCGCTCGATATCGTCGGCCGCCGGCTCGAACAGTTCATGCAGGCCGGCCGTAGCAGCCGCATTGTCCGGTTCCAGCTGCAAGGCGCTGAGATAGAACTCGAACGCATTGGCGCCGGCCGGCGCGATCAGCCGTTTTTCGTCCACGGCCGTCTTGGCCAGGCCCAGCATGATCGACACGCCGCTGTCCTGGCCGCTGCTGCTGGCTGCCGCCGGTCCCTTGGCTTGTGTACCCGCGCCATCCGCGGCGGGCGTGCACGCGGCGATTGCCATGGTGGCGATCAGCGCGAAGGAAACTACCAGGCCGCGTCGGGGCAACGCGGCGGGGAACACACGGGACATGACACCTGGCCGATGGAGGGGAGTGTCGTCGTACACGCGCATTTCACGCAGTCCGACGGCGCGCCACGGTAGCCCTGGCAGATGTCAGCGATGTGACGTGCTTGGCAATCGCTTTGTGACGATCAGCGGAAACCGCCGCCGGTGATGCGGCCGTCCTTGTCCAGCTCGGGGAAGTAGCGGCTGTTGTTGCTGCGCATTTCCATGGTGGTCATGGTGTCGGGCATCACCAGCTGCACGTCCGGATAGCGCACGTGGAACTGCGCGGGCGTCGGATGCGTGGCGATAAAGGCTTCGAAGCCGGCCATGTCGGTGACGAAGCCCGCGACCGGTTTCGTGTCGGCGTTATTCGCATGCGTCATGTCGTGGCACGCGCCGGTGGCGACGCAGGCGGCGAGCAGGAACAGGGCGGGCATGGCCTTGCGCATGGCGGTTCTCCGTTAGGGCAGGCGGCGATTATGCGCCGCGCCCGCCTTACTGACGGAACTCGATGCGCTGCTTCACTTCCATCGGCACCGCCGCGCCGTTGCGCGTACCCGGATTGAATTGCCAGCGTTCCACCGCGGTAAGTGCGGAGCGGTCGAACACGTTGCGCGGATCGGCGCCGATCACGCCGGCATGACTGACCGAACCATCGGCCTCGACGGTAAAGCGCACATCCACCCAACCCTGTCGACGCGTGCGGCGGGCGTCGTCCGGGTAATACGGTTCGACGCGACGCGTAAGCACGGGCAAGGTGCTCGCCGCGGTGGCGGCGACCGGCATGGCGGGACGCGGCGCGGGCGGCGGCGTGGTCTCCGGCGCCGCGACGGGTGTCGGATGGCTGGCCGGCGGCGGTGCCGGCGCAGTCGCCACGACCGGTGCGGTCGATGCTGGCGCCTGAGCGGGACGCGCCTGCGCCTTCTGCGCCGCCGCCTGCGCCTGCTGTTCTTCCTTGCGCCGCTGGTCTTCCACGACCTGGACCTGCGCCTGCAACTTGGCGCGCAGGATGGTCAGTGTGTAATTGCGGGGATCGGCGCGTGCCAGCAGCTCGATCTCACGTTGCGCCTCGGCGGCATTGCCCTGGCCGATTGTCTGTTCGGCGGCATTGGCGGCGAAGGGGAACAGTTCGCGCAGCGCATCCTGGGCGACCGGATTGCCAGGTTCCTGCTTCAGCACACGCAGATACCACTCCACCGCGTTGTCACCGGCCGGCGACAGCAGGCGCTGCTGCGCGACCGAGGCGCGGGCGCGCTTGAGCAGTTCGGTCACGCCGCCGGGCGCACCCTCGCGATGGATTTCGCCGCTGTCCGCGGCGGTGGTTTCGGTCAGCGCCGGCGCGTCGCGGTTGGCATGCAACACCAAGGCGATCACGCCGCCGGCGCCGGCCAGCAGCACGACGAGGATCAGCAGGGCGTAACGGGCCGCACCAACCGTGCGGCGGGGGAATGAAAGATCGGACATGGCGGCTTCAGCGTGGGGAGACGCGGGGCGCGCCAGCTTAGAGAGGCGATATTGCGGAGATGTTGCCCGGAAAAAGCAAGCCTGCGCGCACGCATGCCGGCCGAACGGATAACCGGATCGGGCGCGCGCCGCACAACGGCGGCGCGCACCCGCCTCTTACCAGAGCACCTGCAGGTTGCGGCTGTCCGGCGAACCGTCCGGGTGGGCGATCCACCACACGCGGTTCTGCCCGCCGGGGCAGCCGGTGCCGGAGGCGTAGCTGCTCAGTGCACCGGTATCGGTGGCCAGGTCCACCCGATAGCAGCTGCCGTAGCTGTCGCTGAAGCGGTAATCCTGCGTGCTGTGCTGGGCGGTGTGGCTGGTGAGCGCGCCGCTGGCGTCGAAGTTGAGCGTGTCGCCGGTATCGACGGTATCGCTCAGGTCCGCCGCATAAGTCGGGAAGCCAAGCCAGCGCCGCTCGGCATGGCTGGTCAGGCCCTGGTGCACGGTGCTGGCCGCGCTGAGGCTGCCGTCGGTGGCGAGCGTCTGGTTGTAGTCCACGCGCAACGGATAGGACGCCTGCTGGCGCGACTCCACCGTCAGCAAGGGCCCGATCCGGCTGCGGCTGACGCTGTCGACGCTGGTGACCTGGGCGGAGATCTGGTGGAAAGTGTTGGCATTGATGACGAAGCTCTGCGTGTCGTCGAAGCCCACCGTCTCCGTCACCGAACTCTCCACGCGCCCCTTGGAGCTGGTGGTATAGCCCTCGATCACGAACTGCCGCGTCAGCTCGGTGGTGATGTCGCCGCTCAGGTTGCCGCTGCCATCAGTGACCAGCGTGTCGCCGATGGTCGGCGTCGGCGCCTGGCCGGCGAGCGTATTGCGCGTGACACGACCGACCACCTGCTTGGCGTGCGGATCGCGATACACCAGCAACGCTGCGGTGGCCGAGAAATAGCCGTGCGCGCCGGCCACGCTCACCGCCACTTCGTGCGGGCTGCCGTCGCTGAGCTGGCCGGCGAACGGGGTGAGGTCGACGCGATACGGCATGAAGTTCAGCGTCTGCACACCGGTGGTCGGACGCCACATATAAGGATCGATGCCGCCGGTGTAGATCCACGGATAGATCGGCGCCACGCCGGCCGGCTGGCCGTCGATGCTCACCTCGGCCTCGCGGAAGTTGCCGCCGCCGCATTCCTCGGTCTGCGCCGCGTACTGGTCCGGCACGCAGGTGTACCAGAACTCGTCGCCGCTCTGGCTCTGCGCGAACACATCCAGGTACGCGCGCACCACGTTGCGCGGCAGGGTCAGCGTCTTCGACAGCTTGTCGTCGGCGGTGTTGAGCGTGGCGGTGTTGCCGATCGGATCGGCGCCCAGCGGATACACCGCATCCGGCACCGGCGCGGCGGGTGCGATCAGCGAGGCGGGATAGAACAGCAGGCGCGCGCTGCCGTGGATCACCCCGGTATAGGTGCCGTTGACGACGTTGCCGAGCACCGCCTGGCCCTTGCCGGCGTTGCGCAGCAGGGCGTCGTAATCGGTGAGGTCGCGCTCCACGTGCCAGCTCGGCGACACCGTGGCGGAGGGCTCCTGCGTGGTGCCGAAATAGATGTTTACGCCGCCCAGCCAGAAGGTGGCGGTGCGGTCGAACTGGCGCCCGGCGGTCACCGAGAAATCGGCTTCCAGCACCACCTTGGACCAGCGCCCCGCGCAACCGGCGGGCGGCGCGTAGTCGTAGGGGCGGGCGTTGAAATCGTTGAAGACGTCGTCGTTGAACAACTCCACCACGCACGGCGTGCCCGGCGGACGCGGCACGGCCGGATCGGCCACCACCACGCCCTTCGCGCCGATCGGCGGATCCCCCGCCGCCGCGTGCGCCGTTGCCATGCTCCCCAACACTGCAAACAGCCCGGCGATCGCCGGGCCGAGACGTACGGAACCCTTCGACGACATGATGCTTACTCCCCGCATGATGTGGCCCCCCTGGTCGGGGAACGCTAGCATGCGAATCTTCCTAAGATGCGAAATTTCCTAGTACATCGCATCTTTCGCAGGAGCTTGCGAAACTATCGTTTAGACGTCTAAACCATGGTCGGCCGTCGAAACGCAGAGCCTGGCCGGAAGGCACTCGATCAGTGCGATACCGTGGCCGCTTCCATGGCCTGCAGGTAACGCATCGCATGCGTATGGCTGTCGCCGCACATCGCCGGCTCCGGCCGCAGCCGCGAACACACCGCCGGCCGCTCGGGCCGGCCGAAGATCGCGCAGCGATGGTCGTCGGTGAGCTGTGCGCAGCGCACTCCGGCGGGCTTGCCCTGCGGCATGCCGGGGATCGGCGAGCTGATCGACGGCGCGATGCAGCAGGCGCCGCAGCCGGGGCGGCAGGCCAGGCTCATCGCTCAGCCGTACTGCCGGCGCAGCGCGTCGTGCACCGGGTCGGTGTCGGGGCGCTTGCCGTGCCACAGCTCGAAGGCGTCGGCCGCGGTTTCCACCAGCATGCCCAGTCCGTCGAAGGCATACAGCGCATTCGCCGCGCGCGCCCAGGCGACGAAACCGGCAGCGGCCTTGCCGTAGGAGAGGTCGTAGCAGGTGGCGCGGTTGCCGACGAAGCCGAACGGCAGGTCCAGCGGCTTGCCCAGCACGCCGGCCGACGTGGCATTGATGATCAGGTCGAAGCTGCCGATGTCGTCCAGGTCTTCCCAGTAGCGGGTATGCGCGCGGGCCGGCTCGCCGATGGCGTCGGCCAGCGCGTCGGCGGTTTCCGGCGTGCGGTTGACGATGGTCAGCGTGCGCACGCCGGCGTCGAGCAGCGACCAGGCCACGCCGCGCGCCGCGCCGCCGGCGCCCAGCAGCAGGGCGTCGTGGCCGCGCAGGTCCATGCGGTGGCGCTCGGTGAGGTCGCGCACCAGGCCGGCGCCGTCGGTGTTGTGGGCGGCGAGGCGGCCATCGGGCAGCGGGGTGAGCACATTGGCCGTGCCGACGCGGACAGCGGCCTCGCTGCGCTCGTCGGCCAGCTCGAACGCGGCCGCCTTGTGCGGCAGGGTGACATTGGCGCCGCGCCCGCCCGCGGCGAAGAAGCGCCGCACGCTGGCGGCGAATTCGGCCGGCGCGGCATCGATGGTGCGGTATTCCAGCGCGATGCCGAACTGCCGCGCGAAGGCCTGGTGGATCTGCGGCGACAGGGAGTGGGCGATCGGGTGGCCGAAGACGGCGAACTGCGCTGCGCTCATCGAATGCTCCTTGGAATGGATGGCGGCCGCCGCGAGGCAGGGCAGTCGACCGCAGCCGCACATTGTAAAGCCCCTCTCCCGCCGGGAGAGGGGTTGGGGTGAGGGTACGGGCGGAGCGCAAGAGTGATATTCACCGCTCCGCCCGCACCCTCATCCGGCTGCCGCCACCTTCTCCCGGAGGGAGAAGGGTTCCAACTTGGAACGATGAGGTGATCCCCTCTCCCTCCGGGAGAGGGGTTGGGGTGAGGGTACGGGCGGAGCGCAAGAGTGATGTGCACCGCTCCGCCCGAACCCTCATCCGGCTGCCGCCACCTTCCTCGCTCCTCAGAGCCGGGCACATCCCTGTGCCCTCCCCGCGTGCTCCCGGCGGGAGAAGGATTCCGATTTGAAGGTTGATTAGGTGTCGCAGCATTTGTGCACGCCGCAACGCTGAGCCCCTCTCCCTCCGGCGACCCGAAGGTAGTCCCGTGGGAGAGAGGAGTTGGGGTGAGGGTCCGGACGGAGCGCAAGGGTGATGTGCACGACTCCGGCCGAACCCTCATCCGGCTGCCGCCACCTTCCTCGCTCCTCAGAGCCGCGCACATCCATGTGCGCTCCCCGCGTGCTCCCCCACGGGGACTACCTTCGGGTCGCCTGAGGGAGAAGGACTCTTTCGTGAGAGGCCGCTGCAATGGTCGCAAGCTATGAGATGGGCCACGCGCAAACTCACTCCATCGACCACGACGGACCGCCGCCATGCGCACGCAGACTCCCGATGCCGCCCGCCACCATCGCCTCGCCGCCGGCGCCCTGTTGTGGCTGCTGGCCGGCGCCGTGCTGCTGCTGACCACCCTGGTGCCGGCGCGCACCGACCTGCTCGGCTGGACGCCGGCGTTCTGGTTGCTGGCCGCGCCGCTGGCGCTGCTGCTGGTGCTGGAACCGCGCCTGCCGCGCGACCTGCTCGCGCTGGCGCTGCGCCGCCGGCCGCGGGCGCGCCAGGCGATCTGGCACTGATCGAAAGACTTCCGCTTGGCAGTGGAGCTTTGGCGTACGGGATGTGCGCCTGAAGGGACGCGACGACAGACGCCATGGAAGGCGGTGCACCGGTCGTCGCGGCGCATGGAAGGCGCCTTGAGCTCCGGCGATCCAGGGTGGACGCCGGAGCTGCCCGACCTCAGTCGGCGATCCCTAAGCGCTTGCGCTCCATGCGCCGCAGGAACTCCTGCATGATGCGCAGGTACAGATCCTCGCCCAGGTACGCGTCCTCGACGCCGGCATCGATCGAAGGGTTGTCGTTCACCTCGATCACCACCGGCTTGCCGTCCACCTGCTTCAGGTCCACGCCGTAGAGGCCCTCGCCGATGCCCTGGGTGGCCTTGAGCGCGAGCTTGACCACATCGCTGGGCGCATCGCGCACCGGGATGGTCTCGAAGCCGCCGGACTTGTCCGTGCCCTTGGCGCCATGGTTGTAGATCTGCCAGTGGCCGCGCGACATGTAGTACTTGCAGGCGTACAGCGCCTCGCGATTGAGCACGCCGATGCGCCAGTCGAATTCGGTGTAGAGGAATTCCTGCGCCAGCAGCAGCGAGCTGTGCTGGAACAGTTCGCCGGCGGCCTTCTCCAGCGCCCGCTCGTCCTCCACCTTCATCACCCCGCGCGAGAACGAACCGTCCGGGATCTTCAGCACCAGCGGATAGCCCAGGCGCCCGGCGATCTCCTTCATGCCCTTGGCGTCGTCGCGGTACAGAATCTCGGTCTTGGGCACCGCCAGCTTGCGCGACACCATCAGGTCGTTGAGGTAGATCTTGTTGGTGCAGCGGAGGATCGAGCTGGGATCGTCCATAACCACCATGCCCTCGCGCTCGGCGCGGTGGGCGAAGCGATAGGTGTGGTTGTCGCTGGCGGTGGTTTCGCGGATGAACAGGCCGTCGTACTCGGCCAGGCGCTGGTAGTCGTCCTTGCCGATCGGGTCGACCTCGATGCCCAGTTCCTTGCCGGCCTGGATGAAGGATTTGAGCGCCTTCTTATTGGACGGCGGCATCGCCTCGTTGGGGTCGACCAGCATGGCGATGTCGTAGCGATAGCGCTTGCGCGCGCGCGGCTTGCGCCACAGCTTCTTGGAGAAACGGTCCAGCGCCTCGGCGAAGGCGTCTTCCTGGGCGTCGTCCAGGCTGTGCAGGCCGACCGGCTTGATCGAGCTGACCTGCCACACGCGGTCGCGCTCGAACTCGATGCGCAGCAGCGGGCATGGGAACAGTTCGAATACCTGGCGCGCCAGGTCCTGCAGCGCGGTGTAGGCGGTCTCGCCGAAGTACACCAGGATGCCGAAGTCGGTGGTGTCGCGGCCGCCCTCCGGCAGGAAGCGGGTGAGCTTCTGGTTGAGGTCCTCGATGTCCAGGCCGTACAGCGAACGGCGGCGCAGGTCGTTCACCGCGCGCACCGAGGGCATCACCTTGTGGCCACGCGCCTCGCCCAGCAGCGACACGTAATAGCCGGTGCCCAGGTATTTGTAGCTGCGGCAGAGGTTGATCACCTGCGTGCGCTCGTCGTCGGTGGAGACCGGCTCGCGCAGGTAGTCCATCGCCGTGACCACGTCGACGGACGGATAGTAGGAACTCCAGTCGGAGGCTTTCTCGACGACGATGACGAGCCGGGCCATGGCACCTTGAGATCGGGCAGACGAGGGTGTCGTCTCGTCGATGGAACGGGGCGGCACGGAGCGCGCAGTTTCGCACAGGCCGGAGCGTGCACAAGGGAGCGGGATGACTCTCGTCTAAATGCCGCGGCGCGGGGCATGACGCCCGGGCGATTGCGACACGCCCGCCACGGGACTAGAGTGCCGCGCTTCGTTTCGTCCCTCCGCCCTTCGCCGCCGCGTTACTGCCGCACCGGAACCCATCGCCGATGACCCCCATGCCCGCGACCGCCGCCGTGCGTGTGCGCCGTGCCGAGCTTTCCGACCTGGACGACCTGGTCGCGCTGGAAGAGCAGAGCTTTGCCGGCGACCGCCTCAGCCGCGCCCAGTACCGCCGCCACCTGGACAGCGAAAGCGCGCAGGTGCTGGTGGCCAGCGCCAACCATCGGCGTTTCCTCGGCACGGCGGTGGTGTTCTTCCGCAAGGGCAGCGGCGCGGCGCGGCTGTATTCGATCGCCACCCAGGCGGAGGCGCGCGGCAAGGGCGTGGGTTCGGCGCTGATCGAAGCCGCCGAGCAGGCCGCCCGGCGCAAGCGCCGCAGCGCGCTGCGGCTGGAAGTGCGCACCGACAACGACGCCGCCATCCGCCTGTACGAGCGGCTGGGCTACCAGCGCATCGGCCATTACGCGAGTTATTACGAAGACGGCGCCGACGCGTGGCGCTACGAGAAAGCGCTCGATTGAACGATCGTGCTCAGCCGCCGAACGGCTGGGCGAGGCGCCGCTCCGTCGCCTCGTCCGGGCGTGCGACCAGGGCGCCGGTGCGCATCAGGCTCACGCTGTAGTGGCCTTCGTCGACCAGCGGCAGGAACGCGCCGCTGCCGAACACCGTGTCGACACCCGGCATCCAGCGCGGCAGGTCGTAGATGCCGGCCTGGTTGAAGCCGATCACCGTGCGCGGCGCCTGCGCTTCCTGCTGCGCATCGTCATAGCGGCCGCTGAGTCGGTCCAGCCGGTACAGCGGCGGCAGGCCGGCCAGCAGCGCCGGCAGCTTCCACTTCAGCACCACCGCCTCGACCCGCCATGCGTCGCCGGCCACCTCTACCTGGCGCGCGCTGCCGTCGGGCCAGTGCAGGGTCAGCGCCCAGCGCTGCGGCGACAGGATGCGGGCGTCGATGTCGACCACCGGCGTTTCCTCCGCCAGCAGGCGATAGCCGCGCAGGCTCCAGCCCATCCCGGCCAGCAGCAGGGTGAGGGCGAAACCGCCCAGCAGCAGCAGGGTGCGCAGCGCCGCGGCGAGCCGCTGGCGCGAGGCCAGGCGCGCGCGCAGGGCGAGCAGCTGGGCCAGGGTGAACAGCAGCGCGATCACGGCCAGTGCCAGCAGGATCGTGCTGGGCAGGCGCAGCAGCGTGGTCCAGTCCATCGTCGTTCGGGTCTCTCGCTGCCGCGGCGCGGCGGGTGCGCGCATGATAGCGACTCGCGCGCGCGGCTCCGTGCGCTGCCGTGCGCAGCGCGTCATGGAATGCGGGCATGCTGCGTTCATGCGGCCGGCTCGCCCGGGCTCGCTATACTGCCGCCGACTCCGTAGGAACCCACCCCCATGCGCCGATCGATCCTGCTGCTCCCGCTCTGCGTCGCCATCGCCGCGCTGTCCGGCTGCGGCAACAAGGGACCGCTGTTCATGCCGCCGAAGCCGACCGCGCCGGCCGCCGCGAAGCCCGCGCCCGCTCCGGCACCGTCGTCCACCGCCGCGGCGCCGGCCGCGCACTGAACCGGCGCGCCTCCGCATGAGCCTGCGCTTCTCCAAGATGCACGGCATCGGCAACGACTTCGTCATGGTCGATGCCCGCGCCGCGGGTTTCGCGCTCGATGCCGAAGAGATCCGCGCCCTGGCCGACCGCCATGCCGGCGTCGGCTTCGACCAGCTGATCAGCGTCGAGCCGCCGCGCGATGCGTCCTGCCGCTTCTATTACGGCCTGTGGAATGCCGACGGCTCGTCGGCGAACCAGTGCGGCAACGGCGTGCGCTGCGTGGCGGCGTGGCTGCATCGCGCCGGCGAACTGCCGCTGGGCGAGACGGTGCGGCTGGAAAGCCCGTCCGGCCCGGTCACGGTGCGCCTGCTCGCGGCGGACCGCGTCACCGTGGACATGGGCGAGCCGGAATTCCGCCCGGCACAGATTCCATTCGACGCCGCCGCGCCGGCCGAGCGCTATGCACTGGACACCGATGGCCAGACGCTGGAGATCGGCGCGGTATCGATGGGCAATCCGCATGCGGTGGTGACGGTGGACGACCTGGGCGCGCCGGCGCTGTATCGCCTGGGTCCCGCGCTGACCGGGCACCCGCGCTTCGCGCAGGGGGCCAACGCCGGCTTCGCGCGCATCGTCGACAGCGGCCACCTGCGCCTGCGCGTGCACGAGCGCGGCAGCGGCTGGACGCGCGCCTGCGGCACCGGCGCCTGCGCCGCGATGGCGGTGCTGCGCCTGCGCGGCGAGGTGGACGACAGCGTGCAGGTCGACCTGCCCGGCGGCCGCCTGCAGATCGACTGGGCCGGCCCCGGCCACACGCTGTGGATGACCGGGCCGGCCGCGTTCGCCTTCGAAGGCGAATGGCTGGGCGGGGCGCATTGATGCGCCGCCATCGCCATCGCACACTCCGGGCCGGGCACGCCGGCCCCACCGGTTGACGAGGTACCGCGCATGACCGACACCGCTCTGGACGACAGCCTCACCGCCAAGGACGTGGCCGATTACCTGCGCCGCCACCCGGGCTTCCTCAACGAATTCCCGGAGCTGGCCGCGCAGCTGGAGCTGCCACGCGAGCAAGGGCAGGTCGCCTCGCTGGCGGCCTACCAGACGCAGAACCTGCGCGAGAAGAACGCCGAGCTGGAACGCCGCCTGGCCGAGCTGGCCGCGATCGCCGCCGAGAACGAACGGCTGATGCTGCGCATCCACGAGCTCAATGTGGCGGTGCTGCGCGCCAACACCGCGGCCGTGGCCGCGCGCAGCGTGATCGCGCGCCTGGCCGAGGATTTCCAGACCGACCAGGTGCGCCTGCTGGTGTTCGACCTGGAGCTGCCACCCGCCGACTGGCTGGTGCGCGCGCCCGGCGGCCAGGCCTCGCTGCCGGAATTCGCCGAATTCTTCGCTCACCACGAGCCCATTGCCGGCCGCTTGTCGGCCGAGCGCCTGTATCGCCTGTTCGGCGACGAGGCGCCGCAGATCCAATCCTCCGCGCTGATGCCGCTGGACGGGCTGGGCCTGCTGGCGATCGGCAGCCGCGATCCGGACCGCTTCCAGCCCGGCATGGGCACGGTGTTCCTGAAGATGATCTCGGCCACCGTCACCGCCGCGCTGCAGCGCTCGCGGAACGGCGGCTGAGCATGGACCCGCGCGGCCAGGTGCAGGCCTGGCTGGCGCGCCTCGCCGGCGAGCGCAAGGCCTCGCCGCATACGGTGGATGGTTATCGCCGGGATCTGGACAAACTGCTGCGCTGGATGGAAGCGCAGCAGATCGATGCGTTCTCGCGGCTCGACGCACACCGCATGCGCGGCTTCGTCGCCGCCGAACACCGCGCCGGCCTGTCGCCGAAGAGCCTGCAGCGCCTGCTCTCGTCCTGCCGCAGCCTGTTCCGCCAGCTGCGGCGCGAGGGCCTGCTCGACAACGACCCGGTCGCCGGCGTGCGCGGACCGAAGGTGCACCGCAAGCTGCCGCAGGTGCTGGACGTGGACGAGGCGACCACGCTGGTGGAGTCCGGCGGCGAGGGTGCGCTGGGCGTGCGCGATCGCGCCATGCTCGAACTCTTCTACTCTTCCGGCCTGCGCCTTTCCGAGCTGGTCGGCCTGCGCTGGCTGGATCTGGACCTGGCGCAAGGCGAAGTCCGCGTGCTGGGCAAGGGCAGCAAGACGCGCATCGTGCCGGTGGGGCGTCATGCGGTGGAAGCATTGCGCGCGCTTGGCGAAGCGGAAGGCAAGGCACCGGAAACGCCGGTGTTCCGCGGCCGCGGCGGTGCGCCGATCAGCCCGCGCACGGTGCAGGCGCGCTTGAAGCAGCTCGCGCTCGCGCAGGGCTTCGCCAAGCACGTGCATCCGCACCTGCTGCGCCATACCTTCGCCAGCCACATGCTCGAATCCTCCGGCGACCTGCGCGCGGTGCAGGAACTGCTCGGCCACGCCGACATCGCCACCACGCAGATCTATACGCACCTGGATTTCCAGCACCTGGCCAAGGTGTACGACGCGGCGCATCCGAGAGCGAAGCGCAAGGGTTAACCACCCGCGAACGCCCATCGCCGTCATTCCGGCGCAGGCCGGAATCCAGTAACCGCAGTGCCGGATTTTCGCGATAAGGCTGATCGGCTCTTTCGCGAAAATCGAACGCGGTCGTCACTGGATTCCGGCCTGCGCCGGAATGACGAGCTAGAAACTAGATTTCCAGCACTTGGTCAGGTGTACGACGCGGCGCATCCGAGGGCGAAGCGCAAGGGCCAATCACCCCGCGAACACCCATCGCCGTCATTCCGGCGCAGGCCGGAATCCAGTAACCGCAGTGCCGGATTTTCGCGATAAGGCCGATCGGCTCTTTCGCGAGAATCGAACGCGGTCGTCACTGGATTCCGGCCTGCGCCGGAATGACGAGCCAAAAAAAAGACCACCGGCAAGCGGTGGTCAATCGGGGAAGTCGCCACGGCGATCTTCTGCCGCCGTGGCGCTCGCGGTTGCGGGTTTACAGGCTGAAGTCGTAGCGGGCGCCGAACTGGATGTAGCGGGGCGTCTGGTACGACAGGGGCTGGGTGTAGCTGAGGTTGGGCGCACCGCTGCCGGTTTCGCCCGATTCGTTGATGCTCTGCACCGTCTGCTTGTCGAACACGTTGACCACGGTGGCGCTGAAGGTCAGGTTGTTCTTGGCGAACGACGGCGCGTACTGCACACCCAGGTCCAGGCGGTAGGTCCACGGCAGGCGGCCCTGGCTGCCGCGCGGGGTCGGCTGGCCCTTGCAGTAGAAGTACGAGGCGCCGTAGTTGATCTCCGACGGGATGTCGCCCGGGTACACGCCGATGCAATTCTTCGGACGACCCGACTGGATCAGCACGTTGGCGCTGACCAGCCACTGCGGATTGATCTGGTAGTAGCCGTAGGCGCGGATCTGGTGCGTGCGGTCGTTGGCCTCGGGGCCGTTCGAGCCGAGCATCAGTTCCTTGTGGTCCCAGTCCTGCGTCACCGACGGATCGAGCTGGCCGATGTCGGACTTGAGCAGGCCTTCGGAGTTGCCGTAGCTGCGCGAGAACGTGTAGTCGAGGCGGCCATACCACTTGCCGTCGAAGCGATGCTCCAGGTACGCGTCCAGCGCGTAGTACTTGCGCTTGGCTTCGGGCAGGCCGATGTCGTTCTTGCTGAGCTTGATGTCTTCCAGCTTGCCGTCGCCGTCGAGGTCGATCAGGAAGCGGTTGGACTGGCCCGGGTTGATGATGTAGCAGGCCGGCGACGGGTCGGCGTAGTTCACGCCGTGGTCGGCCGCCCACTTGATGAAGGGGCGGTCGTCGCACCAGTCGTCGATGATGCTGCGCAGCTTGCGATAGCGCACTTTGGCGCCGAAGGTCCAGTGGTCGGCGAACTGCTGGTCGAAGCCCAGGATGTACTCGTCCTGGTAATACGCCTTGAGGTTCTGCGCCGAGATCGAGCGCGGGTCAGGCGGCGTGCCGTCGGCGCCGTTGGCGTACACCACGTTCTCGATCGGCTGCCAGTTCGGCGGCGTGCCGTTGGTGTTGACCGCGCCGTCGTAGGTGCCCCACTGGGTCTCGTACAGCGAACCCGAGGCGCCGCGCACGGCCACGTTGTTGGGGATCGCCAGGTGGTAGCGGCCGGCGTTGGCGTAGATCTTCAGGCTGGAATCGCCCATCACGTCCCACGACAGGCCCAGACGCGGCGCCAGCTGATGGCGCTGCTTGGCGAACACTTCGTTGTCGGCGTTGAGGTTCTCGAACTGCTCGTTGCGCAGGCCCACGTAGGCCAGCCAGCGGTCGGTGACCTGCCAGTGGTCTTCGAGGTACTGCGCCTGCTGGCGCACCTTGGCCTGGCCGATGGCGCGGAATACATAGCGTTCGACGATGCCGCTATGGCCCGGCGGCACCGCCAGGTTGCCGCGCGTTTCGATCACGCCGCTGGCCGGGTTGTCGTAGTAGAACCAGCCCACGCCGCCGGAGGTATCCGAGCCGTTGAGCGAGGTGACGTTGTAGTGGTCGACACCCGCGCGCAGGTCATGGCTGCCCAGGCGGTATTCCAGGTTCAGATGCCAGCCGTTGGTCTCGTCGTACGCACCCGGTGCGGCGATGCCGCTGGAGATGTTGCAGCCCTGCAGGCGCTGCGACGGCGGCACGCTGTCGCGGTTGTCCTGGAAGTAGGTGCAGCTGGAGCCGGAGGTCAGGTCGACGTGGTCGGTGCGCTCCTTGCCGTACAGCGCATCCACCGTGAGGTTGTCGGTGATGTAGCCGGTATAGCGGCCCACATAGACCTGGCCGCCCGGCGAGGAGCCCGCCGTGCCCTGGTTCTTCTGGCTGCGCCAGCCCTTGTGGTTGTACTGGATGTCGTTGACGCCGTCGTAGACGAACTGGTCGGCATAGGTCGACGCGGTGTCGCTCAGGCCGGTCAACTCGATGATGTGGTTGTCGGTGATGTTCCAGTCGACTTTGGCCAGCCAGCGGTTGGTCTTGTTGGTGTTGTACGAGCGGGTGGTGTTCTTGCTGAGCGTGTAGGTGTCGTTCTCCGACTTGATGCGCTCGGCCGCACCGAAGAAGAACAGCTTGTCCTTGATCAGCGCACCGCCCAGGTAGGCGGCATAGGTGGTTTCCCACAACTTGGCCGAGTGCTTGTCGCGGCCGGTGATCTGCGCGCCGTCGCCGGGACGGTAGTTCGGCTGCTCGGTCTCGCGCAGGCCTGCGGGCGTGTAGAGCACCTGCATGCCGCCCTTCCATTCGTTGGTGCCGCGCTTGGTCACGATGTTGACCACACCGCCGGTGGAACGGCCGTATTCGGCGCCGTAGCCGCCGGTGAACACCTGTTCCTGCTCGATCGAATTGAACGGCAGGCTGGTGGCGCCCAGGCCGGTGAGCGGATTGGTCACCGGGAAGCCGTTGACGTAGTACTGGTTCTCCGCGGCGGACGAGCCGCCCAGCGAGACCGCGTTGCCGTAGCGCGCGTCGGCATTCACCGCGCCGGGCGCCAGCAGCACCGCGGCGTTCACGCTCTGCGGCATGGGCAGGCGGCGCAGCTGCTCGGCATTGAGCACGGTGCGCGTATCCACCGAGGACACGTCGATGGCCGGCACGGCGCTGGCCACCACGCTGACGCCTTCGAGGTTCTTAGCGCCGGTGCCGGTCGCCGCCGCGGCGAAGGTCACTTCGGTGCTGGTGCCGACGTTGACCTGGACGGCGTCGCGGCTGTCCACGGTCTGGCCGTTGCGCTGCACCGCCACCTTGTACACGCCCACCGGCAGCGAGCCGGCGCGGTAGCGGCCGTCCGCGTCGACGGCGACGTCGCGGCTGATGCCGGTGGATGGATTCTCGATATGCACCGTGGTGCCCGGTGCGGCCTCGGTGCGGCCGAAGATGGCGCCCGAAGCATTGGACTGCGCCAGCGCGGCGGTGCTTGCGAAACAGCCCCCCAGAGCCAGGGCCAGCACGCTCAGGCGCAGCGGACCGCCCAACGATCTCCTGCTCGAATTGCTACTGCTCGACATTGGTTGTGATCTCCCCATGACGCCTCTTGCGAGGCGGACCCGGCCCACCCAAGCGGGCGGAAAAACCGGCATTCGAGAGGTCGCTCCCTTACAGCCGGGATGCGAGCGGACGATCACGGCCGCTGACGAGGGGTTTAGAAATCAAACCCTTATGAATTTGTATCGATCCAAATCCGGAACTGCAGAATATGGATCGATCCAAATTCCAAGCCAGATCAACTTATCGGCATGACTGCCCGGTTCGGTGCGGCGATTTGCGGTGTCTCGCACGGTCCTGCGGGACCGTTTTCCCCGTGAGACACCTTCTCCCTCTCGCCCGCCACAAGTTCATGCGGCGGAACCCCTCCGCTCCGCAGTAAAAAGCGTGTGAAGGCTGCTGTCAATCGCAAAAACCCATGGCCGCCATGCTGCGCAGCAGCAATCTCTTGCGGCCAAGCGCACCACGGACTTGGGTTTGGGCTCCGCTCTCCCCACATCCTGTGATCCGCATCCGCAGGCAGCTCCCCATGGAATCGTTCCACGCCACCACCATCGTTTCGGTCCGCCGCAACGGTCGCGTCGTGATTGGCGGCGACGGCCAGGTCACCCTGGGCAACACGGTGATGAAGGCCAACGCGCGCAAGATCCGCCGGCTCGGCAAGGGCGACGTGCTGGCCGGCTTCGCCGGCGCCACCGCCGACGCCTTCACCCTGTTCGAACTGTTCGAGGAGAAGCTGGCCAAGCACAGCGGCAACCTCACCCGCGCTGCGGTGGAGATGGCCAAGGAATGGCGCACCGACCGCCGCCTGGGCCGCCTCGAGGCCATGCTGGCGGTCGCCGACAAGGACGCCTCGCTGCTGATCTCCGGCAACGGCGACGTGCTCGAGCCCGAGCACGGCCTGATCGCGATCGGCTCCGGCGGCCCCTATGCGCAGTCCGCCGCGCTGGCGCTGATGGAGAACACCGAGCTGGACGCGCGGCAGATCGTCGAGCGGGCGCTGAAGATCGCCGGCGACATCTGCATCTATACGAATCACAACACGACGGTCGAAGAGCTGGGAATAGAGAGTAGGGAATAGGGAATCGGATCCCTCTCACCGTCTCGCTTTTCCTATTCCCGATTCTCTATTTCCCATTCCCGGCGAAGGCCATGTCCGAACTCACTCCCCGCGAAATCGTCAACGAACTCGACCGCTACATCATCGGCCAGCACGACGCCAAGCGCGCCGTGGCGATCGCGCTGCGCAACCGCTGGCGCCGCATGCAGCTGGATC